>Ga0068856_100000424_pt1 | contig 46509 bp, 42 predicted proteins | sample KBSCornC62_FD_66595 | JGI IMG/M metagenome (GOLD analysis project Ga0068856, IMG submission 66595) | Corn rhizosphere microbial communities from Kellogg Biological Station, Michigan, USA - KBS Corn C6-2 | ecosystem: Host-associated > Plants > Roots > Rhizosphere > Soil ...
TTGCTCTGGATCTTTGGTGATCTCACCATAGTCTGCACCCATCGATGGCATGCTGATACCGCGCTCATTCAGCATTTTTTTGAAGTCTTCGGGAGCAATATTTTTCGGATTGGGACCTTCTATCTCAGTTATTCCCAACGATTTGATGGTATCGAGCGTAGTCGCCACGTTTATAGGGAAGCTATTGCGATAGGTATAAGCCTGGACGCCTATCGGAGCAATAAACAAGGGTTTTTTACCCTGACCAATGGCACTTACCCAACCAAAAAGCAAAAGAATTTCGCAAACTAGAGCCGTTTTTTCATCCGAAAAGTGAATTGACAGGGGTAAAAATAGCTGAATAATGCCGCAATCAATAATTCAATAAATCATTAAATCCATAATTGATATTAATGCATTTTAATGACACTGTTAATTCTGAGTTTCAACATTTAGTTCGTACTTTTGCGTGCTCGTTCCCGATCATGAGTGACCAGATAAAACATGAATGCGGTGTGGCATTTATCCGCCTGCTAAAACCGCTCTCTTACTATCAAAAAAAATACGGCACTGCGCTGTACGGATTAAACAAACTCTATCTCTTAATGGAAAAACAACATAACCGCGGCCAGGATGGCGCCGGCGTTGCTACCATTAAGCTGGATATTGAACCAGGTAAACGCTATATCAGCCGCCACCGTTCAATGGCATCCAATGCGGTTGCCGATATCTTTGAGTATATCCAGAAAAAGTTTGCCGACATCCAGAAGGAAACTCCCGAAAAGATGAACGATGCCGAATGGCTGAAACAAAACGTCAGCTTTACCGGCGAGGTTTTATTGGGCCACCTGCGTTATGGAACACACGGAAAGAATAGTATCGAAAATTGCCACCCTTTTCTGAGGCAGAACAACTGGCAGACCCGTAACCTGGTTATAGCCGGTAACTTCAACATGACCAATGTGGATGAGTTGCTTCAGCAGCTATACGACCTTGGCCAGCATCCTAAGGAAAAGGCCGATACCGTAACTGTGCTTGAAAAGATTGGTCACTTTTTGGATACCGAGGTTCAGGGATTGTTCGACCAATATAAACGCGAGGGTCTGGACGACAACGTTAAGATCAGCAAGCATATAGCCCGTGATCTCGACGTAGCTAAAATTCTGCACAAATCGGCCAGAAACTGGGATGGTGGTTATACCATCGCTGGTATCTTCGGTCATGGCGATGCCTTTGTGATGCGTGATCCGGCAGGTATCCGGCCGGCATTCTATTTCGCTAACGACGAAGTCGTTGTCGCTGCCTCCGAACGCCCTGCTTTGCAAACAGCGTTCAATATCCCGATCGAAGAGATTAAAGAGATTCAGCCAGGTCATGCGCTGATCGTTAAAAAGAATGGCAAGTATAGAGAAGAGGAGTTCTTCGAGCCGGTTGAAAAGAAATCATGTTCATTCGAGCGTATCTACTTTTCACGTGGTAGCGATGCTTCAATTTATCGCGAACGTAAACAATTAGGCCGACTGCTTTGCCCACAGATATTGGAAGCGGTTAACTATGATATAAAGAATACCGTATTCTCTTATATACCTAATACCGCCGAAGTTGCTTTTTACGGTATGGTTGAAGGTGTACACAAATACATCAAAAACTATCAAAAAGAAAAGTTACTCAATCGCCCGGATAAGATCAGTGACGAAGAGTTGAATGAGGTTTTGTGCCTGGCTCCGCGTGTTGAAAAAATCGCCATTAAGGACGTAAAGCTCCGCACATTCATTACCCAGGACGCTGACCGCTCCGAAATGGTGGCCCACGTTTATGATACCACCTACGGGCTCATTAAGAAAGGGGATGATACACTGGTAGTGCTCGATGACTCTATCGTGCGCGGTACGACTTTGAAACAAAGCATTTTGAAAATATTGGATCGCCTTGGTCCTAAAAAGATCATCGTTGTTTCATCAGCACCACAAATACGTTACCCGGATTGCTATGGTATCGATATGTCGCGCATGGGTGAATTCGTAGCTTTTGAAGCAGCCATAAGCCTTTTGAAAGATGCCGGTAAAGAGAACATCATTCTTGAAGTCTATAAAAAGTGCATTGATACAGCTTCGCTTCCTAAAGAGCAGGTAGAAAACTACGTTAAGGCTATCTACGAGCCATTTACCGACCAGGAAATATCTGACCGGATAGCCAAGATCATCACACCAAAAGATATCACGGCCGAAGTAAAAGTAATTTATCAAACCCTTGAAAACCTCCATAATGCCTGTCCTGACCATTCAGGTGACTGGTATTTTTCGGGGAACTTCCCAACTCCAGGTGGCAATAAAGTGGTTAACCGCGCTTTTGTTAACTGGATGGAAGGTAAGAACCAGCGTGGGTATATGTAAGTCTGAAGTCCTGAGTCTTTAGTCGAAAGTCATAAGTCAAAAAATGGACTTTGGGCTAAAGACTCAGGACTTTTGGCTTAGAATCAAGCACTGAAGGGCGCGAAGATATAGTGGGTTACCAGCTTGTCGAAAAGTATCAGCGAAGCAATGATGAGGGCTACCCCGGCTACCTCGTTCAACCGGTGTACAAATTTGACGGATATACGATCGCGAAGCTTATTCGCATAAAAGGCTTTGGTGGTATCCAAACCAAACTGCACAATCAGGATCGTCAAAAACATTACTGCAATTTTTAGGGAACGGTTTGGAACGCCGTATATATATAATGTACTTGCCGTACCGATAACAACCGTCCAATGGAACAACAGGGTAGGGTTGAGGATACACATCAGGAATCCTTTCAGAAAATACCCTGTACGCTTCATGCGCGATGGCACCTTGTTATCGTAATTGACCTCCGACTTTTTGAAAATATAATAGATGCCCAGCCCGGCGAGGATAATGCAGCCAATAACCCCGGCATTGCGTTTATCCTGGTTAGAAATTTCGAAATATTGAGATCCGAAAAGGATGGCGCCAACAAAGACCACGTCGCTTGTAACCACACCGAGAGCCAGCGAAACACCCGCGTGAAATCCCTTCTCGATACTGGTTTTGATTAAAGCAAAGAAAACGGGGCCCGTTAAAAAGGTAAGTACCAATCCAATTCCGATTCCCCTGATTATAGCTTCTATCATTAATCTTGGCTTAGGAGCATTTGCCCCCAAATGCAGGGAACGAATATGCGATTTTATATATCAAACAACCAAACTTAAAGTTGGGATTTTATAATTTAGTAAAGTAAGCCCCAATTTATAAAAAATAATCTTTATGTTAGTGGTTCATTAAAATCACTCTCTGACAACCTAAAACAACAAATGGAACAAAACAAAACGAAAACAAACTCGTCGGCTTTCTTTACCCTAACTATCGTATTCTTTTTTTGGGGGTTTGTAGCTGCAAGTAACGACATTTTGATCCCTGTATTTAAAGAAAAGCTTCACCTGCAGCAATGGCAATCTCAAATGATCTCATTTGCATTCTATGTTGCCTATACTGTCGGTGCAATTATCTATTCTTTTGTATCAAAACTTATTGGTGGCGATATTCTGAATAAACTGGGTTATAAAAATGGTATTGTACTGGGACTTATTATCTCAACCATCGGCGCCTTGCTATTTTATCCTGCAGCGCAATCGGCTTCATTTGCGTTACTGATCACCGGTTTGTTTATTATAGGTTTAGGCTATTCGTTGCAGCAAACCGCTGCCAATCCGTTGGCTATCATCATGGGTAACCCTAAAACCGGGTCGCAGCGCCTGAACATGGCTGGTGGTGTAAATAACTTCGGTACAACAATTGGCCCTGTTTTGGTTAGCCTGGCCATCTTCGGCTCAGTCACTGCGAAAACGCAAGTTGCAAGTATCGAGTCGGTTAAGTATCCATATTTAGTATTAGGAGCCTTATTTATTGTTGTTGCCTTGATTTTTAAATTCTCGTCGGTACCTAATAAGATAGGACATATTACGGATGAAGACGCTACCGACAATGCTGTCTCCGAAACAGCGACCGCCGCAGTCCCGGTAGCCCCTCCGCGTAAGAATGCACTAAAATACCCGCAATTGGCTTTGGGTATGCTTGCAATATTTGTATATGTGGGTGTAGAGGTTTCTACCGCCAGTAATCTGCCCGAGTTTATGAAAGAGAAGTTGCACACGGCTACCGGTAACATAGCTCCTTTTGTGTCGCTGTATTGGGCAAGTTTAATGATTGGCCGCTGGACCGCATCAGTTGGTGCCTTTAACTTATCTGCTGGTTGGAAAAAGGTGCTTAACGTATTGATGCCTTATATTGCTTTTGGCGTGTTCCTGGCAATTAACGCGTTAGCACAACGAGACGTAACGCCATTCTATGTATATGCTGCCGTAATCGTAGTAATGATCATTGGTGATATGTTGAGTAAAGGAAATCCTGCTCGTCAGTTGCTTATTTCTTCATTGCTGGCTATTACCGCTCTTGCTATCGGGATTTTAACCAGCGGATATGTTAGTGTATATGCGTTTATAAGTGTTGGTTTATTTTGCTCTACGCTTTGGCCTAGCATTTATGCTTTGGCAATTGCAGGTTTGGGAACTCATACTAATGAAGGTTCCGGTTATCTCATTATGATGATTATGGGAGGCGGCATTATTAGCTTATTGCAGGGCTACCTGGCGTCGCCAAATTTATTGGGTATACAGCTTTCCTATATTGTTGGAATAGCTTGCTTTGCTTATCTCGCTTTCTATGCAATTAAGACAAAAGCCGAACTCATTAAGCAAGGAATCGATTTTGATGCTATTGAAGTAGGAAGCGGGCATTAATTTAGTCATTAAGTCATCGAGTCATTGGTCATTTTTTCAATGACTCAGTGACCTAGTGACACAATGACTAATTAAATAATGACTAAACTAAGTTTCGACCATATTTTCATGAATCTGGCGACCGACCTGGCCAAACGCTCACACTGCGTCAAGGCACAGGTCGGTGCTGTTTTGGCTAAGGATACGCGTATTATTTCTATTGGCTACAATGGCCCCCCGGCCGGGACTCATAACTGCGATGAGGAGTGGCCCGATAGCGGCTGTCCCCGGGATGCCCGCGGAAGCTGTTCGCTGGCGCTTCATGCCGAAGAGAATGCAATCTTATATGCAGTAAAAAATGGCGCTAATTTGGAAGGAGCCACGCTTTATACTACGCTGTCACCATGCCTTCCATGTGCCAGGCTCATCTTCTCAGCAGGGGTAAAAGAAGTGTTTTTCCTGAAGTCTTATGCAGAATATAAAGGTCTTCCAAGTGACGAGGGGGTTGATTTCCTGAATCGCTTTGGAGTAAATGCTGTTAAGTTTGAGTCGGAATGGGATTGACCCCAGCGCCGGGCTACCAATTGGCTATCGATCCGGATCCAGTAACTGAATTACTCTTCCCAAAGCAAATTGTAACTGTTCGTCAGGTGTTAGGTTGGTATTATCGAGTATGATTGCATCCTTTGCCCGTACGAGCGGACTTTCTTCGCGTGTGGTATCCTGGTAGTCGCGGTGGGCTATATTTTCGAACACATCTTCAAGCGTGATATCGGGATTTTTCGCGTAAAGCTCTTTATATCGTCTTTCGGCCCTCACCTTTGGATCGGCGGTCATAAATATCTTTAGCTGAGCGTCTGGGAAAACAGTAGTGCCAATATCGCGTCCATCCATTACGATATTTTTAGAGCGACCCATTCGCTGTTGTTGTTTCACCATTTCGCGACGGACTTCGCGCAAAGCGGCCACGTTGCTTACATTGTCAGATACAGGCATCTGGCGTATTTCCTCAGAGACCTCTTCGTCGTTCAGCGTGATGTGTGATTGATAGTCGCGCGAATGAAAATTAAGATGGATATTCTTTAACGCTTCCGCTACCTGCGCGTGATCATGGACATCTACGTGGTTGCGCAAAAAATACAGTGTAACCGCCCTGTACATAGCGCCGCTATCGATGTAAATAAAATGGAGCTTTTGGGCTAGGGCCTTGGCCAATGTGCTTTTACCGCATGACGAGTAGCCGTCGATAGCTATCACTATATTATCGCTCATTCGTTGGCTAAGGTAATGATTTTAGTTTGCAGTTGGCAGTTCTCAGTTTGCAGTAAAGTGAATAAGGTGCCTGCAAACTGCCAACTAAGAACTGCAAACTTTTTTACATTTGCCCCCATGAATATAACCAAGGCCGACCTGCAGAGGGAGGTTATCTACAAAACATCGCGGAGCGGGGGCAAGGGTGGGCAAAACGTCAACAAAGTATCTACTAAAGTTGAGCTGTTGTTTAGTGTGGATCAATCCCTGTTATTTACTGACCAGGAAAAACAACTGCTGCTGCAAAAATTACAGTCGCGTTTAAACCGGGACGGCTATGTGCAGGTGATGAGCGAAGAGGAGCGGAGCCAGTATCTCAATAAAGAAAAGGCCATAGAAAAACTGCACCATTTGCTGGCCAAAGCTTTATTTGTTCCTAAGACGCGCAAGGCTACAAAGCCATCCAAGGCGATGAGGGAGGCGCGCCTTGAGAAAAAACGGCTGCAATCAACAAAAAAGGCCGATCGTAAAAGAAATTTTGATGATTAACGGAATCGATACAGGAGTGTAATGTTGGCCCAATTATCAGTTTGCGTCATGGTTTTAACATCCTTGGTTTGCAATATAACCGCAAAGTCGATAACAAATCTCTTACCCGAATAAGCTACCCCAAACTGGTTACTGAAAACCACGGGTTCCGGTGTACCGGTTATCTCCATACTCGTTGAACTGCGTTTGTTGAACAAACTTCCCTGTACGGTAGCGTCGTAAGCAACAAAGTTAAGCTGCGGCAGATAATAAAAGAACAATTCATGATCGTGCAATGGCGTAAAACTGTGCGAGCCAATGGCAGTGCTTTGCGTGCTGACCGAATTAAATAACTGGTTGAAATCGCCTAGCCGGATAAGCGGGCCCACACCTGCGCCAGTAAAACCATTGCCAAGATTTGCATAGCTCGTAAGCGAAATATCGGCCCAGGTGCCTCTTGCCAGCAGGCGGTTGTATGCCGCTGATAGATTTACCTCAAAATCATTGTCGATCTGGTACTCCCAGCCATCCGGATGGTAAAGCCCGAACCATTTGTGTATAGTTTGCTGGGTTTCCTTACCCAAAGCCGCTGGACCAACAACCCCTATTTGAGCGCCCAGTTTTAGATTGCTTTCGTTTTTGTAAAGCAGATTCAAATTAGCGCCAGCATAAAGGTAAGCAGCGAAGGGTCTGTCTATATAGCGGGGATCATCGAAGCCTTGCAGATTGATACTTCCTGTTTGTGGTGTGTACAATTTTTGGCCTATTTCGAGGCCTAAAACTTTGTTTTGCTGATGATGTGCAGAATCGGGCTTTAGCGCATGGCGAAAATAAACAAAGGTGCCAGCGGTATAATACCGGTCGTCTCCTTGTGCCAGGTACGAATCATCGTCGGTTTCAATTCCAATTTCGTTGCGGTGTGTTTGCGCAAAAGCATGCAAACAGGAGAGGCACAGAATACTGCAAAGTAGTTTTTTTATCATCAGCGCACAGTTGAATCGAGCTCCTAAAATAAAAAAAGCCCTGAAATATCAGGGCTTCTCTCAATCAAATGTGATATTTATTTAAATGTATAACCTACGCTTACGCCGCCTGCAGGGATAATGCCTTCATCATATAAGATTGGAACAAATCCTATCCTCATGGTGATCCCTTTGTGTTCGGGCTGGTAGCGGAAGCCGATGGTGGCTGTCGCAATAAAGCCCGTTATCTTATCAAATTCCCATTTACTATTGCCTATGTTGGTGCCCGTTGAGTTCATAAACGTTGTACCCGCACCGAGTTCTATCATAGCGGCATGCTCTCCGATCAGGTAGTTTACCTGGAAAGGAACTGTAAACACTGTGTTGCCGCCTGAACTGAAGAAGCCTAAACCTACACGGTATCCCCAACCGTTACGTTCCTGGTGGAAACGTGTGTCGTAGTTGGCTGATATTGCTAAACCGGCGCCTCCAACTTCAATGAAAGCGTTTTGAGCTTTGATTACGTGATTTGCCGAAGTATCCTTAACCATCAAAGTGGTATCGGTTTTCTTCATGGTTGTATCTGCCTTCTTAGCTGGGATTGTATCAGTCTTTTTAGCTATCGTGGTATCAATTTTTGCAATCTGGGTTGAGTCTGCTTTTTTAGCAGATTGATCACCGCTGTTGCTTACTTGTTGAGTCGCGTCGTCTTTTTTAGCCTGCTGATCCGTAGCTGGTGTTTGCTGAACTGCGTCATCTTTCTTTGCAGGCTGATCGGTAGTCGCTACTTGTTGAGTTGCATTATCTTTTTTAGCCGATTGGTCAACAGGCGTTGTGGTAGCTTGTTGTTGCTGAGTAGCGTCATCCTTCTTTACAGCCTGATCAGTAGTGCCTGCTGCCTGCTGTTGACCACCGTCTGTTGCTTTTGGCTGGCTGGCGTCGGTATTTGGAACAGGAGGAGTGACAGTGCTGGTTGCGGCGGCTGCTGGTGCGGTTGTTGCCGTTGACGAAACCGGGTTGGCAACCGGTTTAGTTGCATTCTCAGTTTTCTGAGCAGCATCTGGTTTGATAAGCGCAGAATCCACTTTTGCCGCAGCATTGTTTTTAGCGAGGTCGGCTTTTTCTTTTGCTGCAACGATCTCGTTAAATTTCTTTGCGAGCGATCCGTCAGGATCGATAACCATCGTTGTATCCGCTCTGTGAACCAGCATCGCGCCTGCTTTGATCACTAGCGTGGTATCTGCTTTGATCAACTGCGAGTTGCCCGGTTTCTTGGTAAGCGACGTATCTGCATTCGACGCCAGTTTATTGCTCTTCACGGTATCCGACACCGTTTGCGCCTTCAGGCCAAGGTGGCAAATGACGAGCGCAAATAGGATAATCCTGGCTTTATAAGTAAAAAGATGGTTCATTCCAAGTGTATTTAATAGTATGACTTCTTAGTTCAGTTTTGGCGTATTACGATAGTGTTAACTAAAAAGTTTCAGACTTGAAAATCCACTGATAAGAAAAAATCCCTGTTTTTGGCAGGGATTTTATAGAAAAATGCAGAAAATATGATTAATTCTGTATCAGTTCATTACGGGTTTCAACTCATCTTTCACGGTGAGGTCCAGCGGGTTATCTACTTTTTCGTCCAAAAGTGCAAGGTCAATGACCTCGCGCATGTCGGTAACGTAATGAAACAGGAGATCTTTAATGTAATCTTCTTTTATTTCGAGAATATCTTTTCTGTTTGACTTGGAAAGGATAACTTCCTTGATATTAGCGCGTTTTGCTGCAAGTATTTTTTCCTTGATCCCGCCCACCGGCAATACACGTCCGCGAAGGGTTATCTCGCCGGTCATGGCCAGGTGCGGTTTAACCTTACGCTGGGTAAACGCAGAAGTGAGTGCAGTAAGCATAGTAACGCCGGCCGACGGCCCATCTTTCGGTGTCGCACCCGCAGGCACGTGCACGTGTATATCCCACTGATCGAATATTTTATAGTCGATGTTAAAATCTTTGGCGTGAGCCCTCAGATAAGCCAATGCGATCGAAGTTGATTCCTTCATCACATCGCCCAGGCTGCCTGTCATTGTAAGGCGACCTTTACCGGGGCTTAAGCTGGCTTCAATAAACAAAATATCGCCACCAACTTGTGTCCAGGCAAGACCGGTAACCACACCGGCAACTTCATTGCCTTCGTATAAGTCTTTGTCAAAAATCGGCGCACCCAATATTTTTTCGAGCTCCTTTTTTGTTACCAAAGGAGTGTGTACATCGCCCATGGCGATGGTTTTGGCCACACCGCGAACCACAGAGCCAATCTTCTTTTCAAGCGACCGGACGCCTGACTCACGGGTATAATCCTCGATGAGTTTTTCAAGCACATCGTTTTTGATGGTTATATCCCTTGTCTTCAAGCCGTGCGCTTCCCGCTGCTTAGGTACAAGATAGTTTTTAGCTATCTCTATCTTTTCTTCGATGGTATAACCATTTACATCAATGATTTCCATACGATCAAGCAACGCTGGCTGTATGGTGCTTAACGAATTGGCAGTAGCAATGAACATCACGTTCGACAAATCAAAATCGACTTCAACATAATGGTCATAAAAAGTACTGTTTTGTTCAGGGTCAAGAACTTCAAGCAGTGCAGACGAAGGGTCACCCCTGAAATCATTGCCTACTTTATCAATCTCGTCCAGGATAAACACAGGGTTGGCTGCGCCGGCTTTCTTAATAGCCTGGATAATTCGGCCTGGCATGGCGCCAATATATGTTTTACGGTGACCGCGGATCTCAGCCTCATCGCGAATACCGCCTAAAGCCATACGAACATACTTACGGCCCAAGGCCCTTGCTATCGATTTACCCAGGGAAGTTTTACCCACCCCGGGAGGACCAACCAAACAAAGGATAGGTGCCTTCATGTTGTGCTTCAGTTTCAGCACGGCGAGATACTCGATAATGCGTTGCTTTACTTTTTCAAGCCCGAAGTGGTCCTTGTCCAAAATCTTCTGAGCCCGCTTCAGGTCGAAGTTGTCGGTTGTAAACTCGTTCCATGGCAGGTCAAGTAGCAACTCCAGATAGTTGATCTGCACCGAATAATCGGCAGCTGCCGGATTAGTGCGCACCAGCTTTTCGAGTTCCTTGTTAAAGTGATCGCCAACCTCTTTTGCCCATTTCTTTTTGGCAGCGCGCGTGCGCAGATTTTCGATCTCAAGATCAGGAGTATTGCCACCTAATTCTTCCTGGATAGTTTTTAACTGCTGATTCAGGAAGTAATCGCGTTGCTGTTTATCCAGGTCGATGCGAACCTTGCTTTGTATCTGGTTTTTTAGCTCCAGCATCTGCAGATCGAGCGTCAAGTGCTCAAGCACCAGTTTCGCTCTCTCACGCAAGTTAGCTACCTCCAGCAAACGCTGCTTGGCGGCCATATCGGCATTCATGTTTGATGAAATGAAGTTGATCAAAAATGAAGTGCTCTCGATATTCCGAATTGCGATCCCAGCTTCGCTTGGGATGTTTGGCGACAGCTGGATAATGCTCATGGCCATGTCCTTAATGGACGAAACCATGGCTTTAAATTCTTTGTCTTCCTTTGGTTTTATCTCCTTGAAAGATTCCACTGTGGCCTTTAGGTAAGGCTCACTCTGTACCTCTTCCCTTAGCAGGAAACGTTTTTTGCCCTGTAGAATAACGGTGGTGTTGCCATCGGGCATTTGCAGCATCTTGATGATGAGGGCCATGGTACCCACATTAGCCAATTGGTTAAATGCGGGATCCTCAACAGCTACATCCTGCTGCGCAACTACACCTATCATTCGCTTGCCTTTATTGGCATCGCGTATTAACTTGATCGATTTATCCCTGCCTACCGTGATTGGAATAACTACACCCGGGAAAAGCACGGTATTGCGCAAAGGCAATATGGAAAGCACCTCGGGCATTTGTTCATTATTCATCTCCTCCTCATCCTCTGATGACATCAGCGGAAAAAATTCGGAATCCTCATTTATAATCGGCAAAGCATTTTGTATATCGAACGGATCAAAACTCATCAAATACCCTCTTTCTGTTTAGTAGCGTCATTATGTCAGCCCCGCAATGGCGGGGAATAAAAAATAGTGGCAAAACCGTGTGTTTGCCAGCGAGACCACTATAGTTCAAGACGTGTGCCAATAAGTAACAACGTCAGGAATTTTATTTAAATATACGATTATGGCTACGTTATTTAGTCTCGTACTTTTTTCGAAAATATGCGCTCATATTTCATTGGAAATGCAGCTCTTCCTGTTTATAAAACCTGTTTTGGCGCTATCCGGTTCTTATTTTTTTATAAAATTTTGGCGAGGCATAATATTTTGAAATAAAATAAGTTAAGAAGATAAGGTAAAGTATATTAATTTTGTTACAAAGTTAAGCACCTAATGCGACGACTATCGATTCTACTGTCTGTATTGATGTTTTCTTCATTGCCGGTCGTTTACGGCCAGAATGCCTATTTTAAGATGGGGCAACAGGCTTTTTTCGATGGTGACTTTAAGGCAGCTGTCGCTCATCTCGAAAAATCGTGTATTATCGATTCGACCAACAGCAGCGCCCTTTGGATGCTGGGCTATTCCTATTACCACAGCCAGAACTATAAAAAATCTATCGCCGCCTATAATCGTGTTATTGCCCTAAAACCTGCTGATGCCTCGGCCTATTATTACCGTGCCAGGGCAAAAAGCTATTATGCTAAAGAGGGTCAGTTAGCGGACGCTGACAAAGAAAAATACCTATTGGGCGCCATTGTCGACTTTACCAAAGCGATCGATATTGATCCGAACGACACTCAGAACAACAAAAAATGCTTTCAGAATCGTGGTATAGCTTATCGCGAGTATGGCGAATTTAAATTACAACCGGGCTCCAAATTCTTTGACAGAACAAGAGGTATCAATTCTCTAAAAGCTTCCATTAATGATCTGCAAAAGGTTTTGGCAGATGACCCTTCGCGCCAGGATATTTCCTCGCTGATTGATCTTTCCAAACAAAGGCTTGCGGAAAGTACGGCATTCCAGGCTCATCACTGACCAAATAATCCCCTTACGTAGTAGTTGTTGAAACCTAGTGTGCGGGTATATTGCCTTTTTGCTATATTATAAATAGAATCGGGAACATAGCTTAAATTTTCATGGGTTTCATTTAATACTTTTCCGAAGATGGTGGCCTTTGTATGGCTATAAATTAAGATCAGCTTTACTTTATCCCCCTGCTTTTTGATGATAATGGACTGGGTCTTTAAGCTAGTGTCAAGAGCCCTGTAAGTTGTGATTCCCTCCGTTTCGGAAACAGCATAGCTGCTTGTCCAGGCAGGTTTATTAATGTCGGCGTCTGCAAACAGGCTAAGTTCATTGTCCCAGTTTTGGATATGCACTTTTAATGTTTCAGAATCTCTGTTGTGGATCGCCTTTTTGGTTACGAGCGGATTTGATTTGGCCAGTCTTGCCGCTTCCGATTTGAAGTAAGCCTTTAGGTCAAAGAATTTGGGGGTGCTGGTTGTGCTCCCTGATTTGCAGGACACGATGGCCAGCAAACCAGGGAGTAACCCCAGGAAAAGATATTTTTTATACCAATACATTACCGGTCATTTCGGGAGGGATAGCCACACCTATCATTTTGAGGATAGTAGGAGCAATATCGCCCAGTTTGCCGTCCTTTACCTCCTTAACATCATCGTCTATCACGATGCAAGGCACTAGGTTTGTGGTATGCGCGGTATTTGGCGAACCGTCGTCGTTGATCATATAATCGGCATTGCCATGGTCGGCAATGATGATGAATGAATAGCCGTTTGCAACACCTGTCTCCACAACTGCCCGTGTACACTGGTCGGCGGTTTCAGCAGCTTTCTTAACAGCTTCAAATACGCCGGTATGGCCAACCATATCGGTATTAGCAAAGTTGAGGATCACTACGTCTGGCCAGCCGCTTTGCAGCTCCGGGATGATAGCATCGCGAATACCTGCGGCACTCATCTCAGGTTGCAAATCGTAAGTGGCCACCTTTGGTGAAGGGATCAACAAGCGTTTTTCGTTTTCAAATTCTTTTTCACGACCGCCCGAGAAGAAGAAGGTTACGTGCGGATATTTTTCGGTTTCGGCGATACGGATCTGGTTTTTGCCTGCGTCCTGTACAATTTCGCCCAAAGTTTTGGTCAAATCATCCTTTCTGAACACCACGCGCACATTGTTGAATGTTTCGTCGTAAGTGGTCATGGTGATATAATGCAGGTTGAGCGGATGCATGTTCTGCTCAGGGAAAGCCTTTTGTGTTAGAGCCATTGTGATCTCGCGTCCGCGGTCGGTCCTGAAATTGAAGCAGATAACCACATCGTCGTTCTTGATCACCGCAATTGGTTGGCCATTGTTATCAACTTTTACTACAGGCTCAACAAACTCGTCGGTGACACCGGCGTCGTATGACTCCTGTATCGATTTGGTAATACTGTCTGTATGCTTCCCTGTGCCGTTTACCAGCAGGTCATAAGCTTTTTTAACGCGCTCCCAGCGATTGTCGCGATCCATCGCAAAGTAGCGGCCTATAATTGACGCTACCTGGTATGGCGTATTTTTAATATGATCTTCCAGTTCGGTAATAAATCCGATACCTGAGTTAGGGTCAGTATCACGTCCATCGAGAAAAGCGTGGACATAAACATTTTCAACACCCAGTTCACTGGCAGCATCACACAGCCCCTCTACATGCCTGATGTGCGAATGCACGCCGCCATCGGACACTAAGCCTATCAGGTGAATATTCTTCTTATTTTGTTTAGCATAGTCGAAAGCCTCTTTTAGCACAGGGTTAGTCAGAAACTCCCGGTCGTCTACCGCCTTGTGAATGCGGCCAAGTTCCTGGTATACAATGCGTCCGGCGCCAAGGTTCATATGGCCAACTTCCGAGTTGCCCATTTGTCCGGCAGGTAATCCTACCGATGTTCCGGATGCTTCAAGTTTCGAATTAGGATATTTTTTTAACAATGAGTCGAAGAAGGGGGTGTTTGCATCGTATATTGCATTTGACTTGTCGTTTCGGCCATAACCCCAGCCATCGAGGATGATGAGTACTACTTTTTTATGTTTTTCCACAATGCAAATATAAAGGCAACGTTTTAAGATTAAAAACGTTAAAAATCATTGCTAAGTTAATTTCACCAGGAGCCCAAAAATTGCCGATATGACAAAGCTTTACCTCTTTTTCCTGTTGATCTTTTCTTCTGCATTCGTGAATGCGCAAGATCCTATTGAGCATACTGCGGGACTTATCAAATCGGGTGAAATTCAACAATTGGCCAAAACATTTGCACCTACAGTTGAGCTCTCTATTCCGGACGCGGACGATAGCTATCCCGCCCACAAAGCAGCTGAATTATTAGAGGCCTTTTTTAAGCAGAATCAGCCGAGGTCGGTAAAGATATTACACCGTATTACCTCTAATCCGAACTACCGTTTTGCTGTGTTGTTGGTTTCAACCAGCAATGGTAATTATCGTATATCGTTCAACCTCAAGAATAAAGGTGGTCATTTTGAGTTAAATGACCTGCATATCGAGTCCGAAAGGCGAAATAGTCCCTAAATGTTTTTACTTTTGGGCTGTTAACTGCTCAAGGTTTGGATAAACAAGTTATTCACCAATTTATATCCGGCGCACTTGCCGAAGACATAGGCGACGGCGACCACACTTCTCTGGCCACCATTCCCGGCAACACTATCGGCAAGGCCAAATTACTGGTAAAAGATCAGGGCATTTTGGCGGGTGTTGAACTCGCGGTTGAGATATTTCATCAGGTTGACTCAACTCTGAAGGTTTCACTTTTTATGCACGACGGTGACCAGGTAAAACCTGGCGATGTTGCATTTGAAGTGGAAGGCGATGCCAAAAGCATTCTTACAGCCGAGCGCCTGGTGCTTAATTGCATGCAGCGCATGTCGGGCATTGCCACCAAAACGCATAAAATTGTCGAGCTGCTGAAAGGTACTAAGGCTAAAGTGCTGGATACACGTAAAACCACACCAGGATTACGCTACCTCGAGAAATGGGCCGTGCGCATAGGCGGTGGCGTTAATCACCGGTTCGGATTGTATGATATGATCCTGATCAAAGATAACCACGTAGATTATTCGGGAGGAATTAAGCAGGCCATCGAAAATACAAGGCAGTATTTGAATGAGAAGAACAAGCACCTGGATATCGAAATTGAGGTGCGCAACCTGGACGAATTAGAACAGGCGCTTCAAGCCGGCGGGATCAACCGCATACTGCTGGATAACTTCAATTACGAGGATATGCGAAAAGCGGTTGCGCGGGTTAATGGCGCCTATGTGACAGAGGCATCCGGAGGTATTACTATCGATAATATCCGGGAATATGCCGAGTGCGGCGTCGATTATATATCGGTAGGCGCACTCACACATTCGGTAAAAAGCCTCGACCTGAGTCTTAAAGCAATTAAAGAATGACGATTAAGGCAATTTTGAGTTATCATTTTATTAATATTGTGCTGAGATGATCACCCCCAGTTCAGTAACAATGCTCATATTGGCCTATCTCTTTGGCTCAATTCCCACTGCAGTCTGGATCGGGAGAATATTTTACGGAATAGATGTTCGCGAATATGGCAGCGGTAATGCCGGGGCCACCAATACCTTCCGCGTATTAGGTAAAAAGGCGGGCATACCTGTGATGATGATCGATATCCTGAAAGGATTTGGCGCAACTAACCTCGCTTACTTCATTGGTGCATCCATTACCGGCGGCCCTCATTCAAATTTGGTTACTTACCAGCTTGCACTAGGTATTGCAGCGGTAATGGGGCATTTATTCCCGGTTTTTGCCGGTTTTAGAGGAGGTAAGGGTATTGCAACTTTGTTTGGGATGGTACTGGCCGTTAATCTTTCGGCTGCATTGCTTTGCATTTCCATCTTTATTGTTGTTTTGCTGATAACGCGCTATGTATCACTGAGTTCTATTATTGGTGGATTTACCTACCTGGTTGGCGTTAGCCTTATCTACAACAAAAACACCAACAATATGGTAGTTATATTCGGGATGTGTATTTGCCTGCTCATCCTGGTGACGCATCAAAAGAATATCGAGCGGCTACTCAAGGGCAAAGAATCAAAAGTAAATCTGTTTAAGCGAAAGGAAGCTTAATAAAAGTCCTAAGTCTCAAGTCGAAAGTCTGATGGCAAAAAAAGAGTTTTTGAAGGCGAAATGGCTCGACCTTGTTATGCTCAATTACGAAGTTGATCCGGCTATACTTTCGTCTCATATTCCTCCGGCAACAGAACTTGATCTCTGGAAAGGCAAATGCCTGGTAAGTATGGTCGGTTTTATGTTTAAGGATACTTACATGAAAGGTATCCAATGGCCAATGCATGTCAATTTTGCGGAAGTCAACCTGCGTTTTTATGTTAAGCATTTTGACGGGAAAGAATGGAAACGCGGCGCCGTATTTATAAGCGAGATCGTCCCAAAGCCGTTTATCGCTACAATCGCCAACTTAATTTATAAGGAGCACTACCGGGCCATGCCTATGCGCCATTCGGTAAAACCGCTGGATGACCAGCGAACCGAATATCTGTACGAATGGAAATTCGACGGCAAATGGGGTAATAAGATAGGTGGTACAATAAATAAAGAAGCTCTGAAACGGATTGAACCGGGCACTCATGAAGAGTTCATATTGGAACATTATTGGGGATACAATAAGATCAACAAAAAGACGACCTGGGAATACCAGGTTGAGCATGTCACGTGGAACGCTGTTAATATAATCGACCCGGTTTTTGAAGCAGATGTAGCAAGATTGTACGGCAAATCCTTTGTTCCATTCCTCGAGAAGAAGCCTTATTCGGCGCTTTATGCTGATGGATCGGACGTGATCGTCAGGAGCGTAGAAAAGATTCGTTTAGGTTAAGCACCTGCAAAATAGCCTCCGCTTTTAATAAACACTCTTCATATTCTTTCTCCGGCTCAGCGTGGAACGTAATCGCACTACCCACCTGGAATGACAAATATTTTTCGGTTTGATTATAAAGTAATGTCCGGATCACGACATTGAAATCAAAATCACCGTCCGGCGCAAAATATCCGATTGCTCCTGAATAAACACCGCGTTTGGTTCGCTCATATTGTTCCATCAACTGCATCGCGCTGATCTTGGGTGCACCTGTCATGCTGCCCATGGGGAAGGTGTTTTTAATGGTCTGTACCTCCGAAATGCCCTCGTTTTTCTCGCATACCACTGTCGAGATCATCTGGTGTACCTGTTTGAAGCTGTAGATGCCAAATAGCTCTTCGGTTTTTACAGTACCGGGAATGGCAGACCTGGTTAGATCATTACGAACGAGATCGACGATCATCACATTCTCCTGGAGTTCCTTTGGATGAGCACGAAGTTTCTTTTTAGAAAGTTCATCCTCATCCAGGTTGTCGTACCGCTTCGATGTGCCTTTGATAGGTTGTGATATAAGCTTGTTCCCTCGTTTCGCCATAAACCTTTCGGGAGATGCAGCGATGATGTATTTATCGTTCAGCTTGAAGAATGCCGAAAACGGGTTAGGGGAAATCGAGTTTAATTTGAGGAATGTATTCAGTGGATCGATAACTGCACCTTCCGCAAAAAACTCCTGGCAAAAGTTAGTTACGTAAATGTCACCACGATTGATATGATCTTTGATCTTATTAACAGTTGAAATGTATTCATTGCGGCTGAACCGGGATTGAAGATGGATGTCGCCGGCAGGATGTTCTGATAATCTTTGCGAATCTATTCCGGCAAGTATTTGATCTGCATCAGCCGAGATTATTTCAACTTCATTATTGCTGATCAGTATCAGGTGCTCCGGCGCAAAAAAATAAAGATCAGGGAACTGGAGGCAATCGATATTGGTTGACGACAGGTTTTCAATTTCGTTCTTTAGATCGTAAGTCAGAAATCCCAATAGCCAACCTGAATGCGTCGTGCAAAATTTGTCAAGCTGATCAAATGCTGACCCGGTCGCTGCTACAACTTGATCCACAACACCCACTGCCAGCAAGAGATCAAACTTTGAATATGGGTCGTTGAAGCTGTTAGAATCAAGGCAGCAGCACACATCAAATACAGCGGCCCACTGCAAAGCCTTTTGCTTGAATTGCTGGAGATTGCTGACCTGAATTTTCACGCGGTAAAAGTAATTAAGTAAAATCAAAAGGCCCGCCGGTTAAGCGAGCCTTTGTATATGATGACAAACAATTGTCTTTTTTATCTCAGGGTCAGGGTTTGCTTCCTGTCAGGTCCTACGGAAAGATATTTTACCGGCACACCCAGTTCTGATTCGAGGTATGCGATGTAAGATTTGAGTTTTTCGGGGATCTGCGACAATTCGGTAATGCCGGTTAAATCCTCATTCCAGCCGTCAATCTCTTTGTAGATAGGCTCTGGTGCGACTGAGCAGATATCGTATGGCATATAGTCGATCTTTTCGCCCAGGTAATTGTAGTGCGTGCAAGCGTATATTTTATCAAATCCGCTCAACACATCAGCTTTGGTCATTACCAATTGGGTAACGCCGCTGAGCATGATAGCATATTTCAGAGCCGGTAGATCGATCCAGCCGGTACGGCGCGGACGACCTGTTGTAGCACCGAATTCGTGGCCTATTTTGCGGAGCTCTTCGCCAGTTTCATCGTTCAGCTCGGTGGGGAAGGGACCACCACCGACGCGGGTACAGTAAGCTTTGAAAATACCGATGACATCACCAATTTCCCTTGGAGCAATACCTAAACCGGTGCAAGCGCCTGCAGCAGTGGTATTTGATGAAGTTACAAACGGATAAGAACCGAAGTCTATGTCCAGCATAGCGCCCTGGGCGCCTTCAGCGAGTACTTTCTTGCCGTCCTTAAGGTAATTGTTTACCAGGTGTTCTGAATCAACCAGCGGGAATTTTTTCAGCAATTCTACTGCTTCAAAAAACGCCTGGTTACGTTCGGTTAAATCAGGGGTTTCGCCGTAAAGTGCCTCCAGCATGGTTAGATGCTTGTCGGTCAGTTTTTTGTAGCGTTCCTCAAAATCCGGAAGGGTTACATCTCCCACACGCAAACCGTTTCGGCCTGTTTTATCCATATAGGTTGGGCCGATACCTTTTAGGGTAGAGCCAATCTTGCCCTCGCCCATCTTCTTTTCAGATGCAGCATCCAACAGTTGGTGAGTTGGGAGAATAAGGTGTGCCTTTTTAGCAACCACCAGATTTTTCTTTGCCCAAAGATCGTGACCAGCATCTTTTAGCTTTTCTATCTCGCGCTTTAGGGTGATAGGGTCGATTATAACCCCGTTACCAATCAGGTTAATAGTATTTTCAAAAAATATACCAGACGGTATAGTGTTTAGAACAAATTTCTTTCCGTCAAACTCCAAAGTATGACCAGCATTTGGTCCGCCCTGGAAACGTGCGATTAAGTCATAATCAGCACTAAGTACATCAACAATTTTGCCTTTGCCTTCGTCGCCCCACTGGAGGCCCAATAATACGTCAACAGCCATTTAGCTTATATTTTTTATGTAGTTATTAAATTTTTTCAGGATATTTTTTTTTACTTCTTTCCAATTCCGTTTCTTGAAACATAAAGGGTCTTCATCTTGATCTGCCTCCAAAAAATAAGTAACAGATTTTAATACCATCATAGGCGAATGTTGAGGATATCTTTTTTTATAGAAGTCCATCATTTGCTCAAATGAATATCGTTCCAACAACTCGTTCAAATCCCAAAAATCCTTTTTTGCTCCCCTCCCTGCTATTGCATTAAGTTTTAACGCAATAATTTCCTCAATTGCAGCGAAACGAATCCCTTCGATCTCGTTCATTGGATAAATAAACGGCTCAAAGGTATGTACAAAATCTATTTTTACATTATTGATTGTTGTAAAGAGCAGGCGCGGACTTTTTTTTTCTTTCGCAAAAAATGACGGGAACGTATCCGAAAGTTTGAATGAAATTTCGTCGAAGTCAAATTGTTTATCAGTGAAGAGATCGAGATCAATCGACGTACGATGTCCCAATAGCAAGGATAACGCTGTGCCCCCAACCAACCTGAATTGTTCCAATTCCTTCAGGGTCAATAATTCTTTCAGTAAACCCAAAGTTGCGGGTTCAACTGTTTCTTTATAAAGCATTTAAAGTCGGTTGGTTTCAGATTGAAAATTGCGCAGCAAAAGTATATTTCCTTATCTCCAAGCCAGGTTGAATTAACTACCTCCTTCTTGATTCGTTTGTCACCATAAAATCTTCTCAAAACAATAAAATCTTCCAGCGATCCCCGATCAATTACTTTTTGTATAACGAAACGTGCACGCTTTTCATAGTCGATCTTATCCATATCGACATCCCAAAAAGCTTGCTTACTTAAAATTGGTTTACCCGTCATGATCATGCTTTTCTGTCGCAATAACCGGCCTTAAGTTTTTCACAATTTCCATAGAGGTTCAGGGAGTGATGTTTGATCTCGAATTTTAATAATCCGCCCATCATCGATTGTATCTGCTGAATGCGTGGGTCGCAGAATTCAACCACTTTGCCGCAATCGATACAGATGATATGATCGTGCTGTTTGTAGCCGTACGATTTCTCAAACTGCGCCATGTTTTTGCCAAACTGGTGTTTGGTCACCAGATCACATGATACCAGAAGCTCGAGCGTATTATATACAGTGGCCCTGCTAACCCGGTATTTTTTATTTTTCATGTGGATATAAAGCGATTCCACATCAAAATGGTCATTTCGCGAATAGATCTCTTCCAGGATGGCAAAACGCTCGGGTGTTTTCCTGAGGTTTTTATTTTCGAGATAGGCCTCGAAAATCTTCCTGATCATATCTGTAGTTTCCTGCGACATAGTGGACTATTAAAGACCAAAGTTATAAAATAAATATGGATAGTAGCAGTTGCAGTAGCAGTAGAGGTTAGTTGCGCTTGTAGCAATAGAATTATATTACTGCCGCTGCTACTGCAACGGCGACTGAAATTTAAGACGCTACCTCAACAGCCGAGTCAAAGCGGGTCACGGCTGTAATACCTTTAACCATCTTCAACCGTTTGATCAGGTTTTCGAGGTGCTCGGTGTCGTTTACATACACCATGATCGAGCCTTCAAAAATGCCGTTGTCGCTATCAACGGTGATCGACCGGATATTGATCTTGAAGTCGTTTGAGATTACCGTGGTTAGTTTATTGATCAGGCCGACATCGTCGATACCAGTGATCCGTAATCCAGTTAAGAAGGCCAACTCCTGTTGGTTGGTCCAGCGGGCTTTAACGATCCGATAACCATAATTGGCCATTAGTTTGGCCGCATTAGGGCAATTGGTACGATGTATCTTGATGCCGTCGCTTACAGTGATGAAACCGAAAACGTCATCGCCTGGGATAGGATTACAGCAATTGGCCAGCTTATAGTCAATCTTCTGCATATCCTCGCCAATGAGCAAAATATCGCTGTCCTTGGTTTTGATATTTCGAAGCAGGCTCTGCACCTGGTCGCTCTCGATTTTATCCTGCGGCTTGTTCTCGATAACCTTTTCTGAGGCCTGGTATTCCTTCAGGTCCTTCATGTCAATAAGGCCCTTGGCGACGTTAAAAAACAAGTCTTGCGTAGAAGCCAGCTTAAAATAGAAGCTGATCTTGTGCAGATTATCAGAGTTGTAAGTGATCTTGAGCGATTTCATCTTACGCTCCAATATCTCCTTGCCTTCGTCGGCTACCTTACGCTTTTCTTCTTTCAGTGCCGATTTGATCTTGGCCTTGGCTTTAGCTGTTACGACTATGTTGAGCCAGTCCTCTTTCGGCGTTTGTTTGCTTGAATTAATTACCTCTACCTGGTCGCCATTTTGCAGTTTGTAACCCAGTGGTACCAGCTTATGGTTCACTTTGGCGCCAATACAGGTTGCGCCTACGTCGGTGTGTATCTCAAAAGCAAAGTCTAGTGCAGTGGCGCCTTGCGGTAACTGAATGAGCGCACCCTTCGGCGTGAATATGAAAATCTCGTCAGAGAAGAGGTTCATCTTGAAGTCGTCCAGGAAGTCGAGCGCATTCGATTCCGGATTTTTCAGCATATCGCGCACTTTCTGAACCCATTGGTCGAGGCCGCTGTCGGTGCTCGATTCCTTGTACTTCCAGTGAGCGGCAAAACCCTTCTCCGCAATCTCGTTCATCCGTTTGGTACGTATCTGTACCTCAACCCACTGGCCCTTCGGGCCCATTACCGTGGTATGCAGCGATTCGTAACCATTGGCTTTTGGCGACGATACCCAGTCTCGCAGGCGGTCGGGATTAGGACGATATAAGTCGGTAACGATGGAATAAGCTTTCCAGCACTCAGCCTTTTCATTCTCAGGGGTACTATCCAGGATGATCCTGATGGCAAAAAGGTCGTATACTTCCTCAAAAGGAATGGCCTTTTTCTTCATCTTGTTCCAAATAGAGTGGATTGATTTGGGGCGACCGAAAACATCGCCGTGCAGTCCCTGACTTTCCAGTACCTTTTTAAGTGGTTCGATGAAATCGCGGATAAATTTCTCACGCTCCGCCTTTTTCTCGTTGAGCTTATTTTTGATGAATTGGTAGGTCTCACGCTCCATGTACTTCATGGAAAGGTCCTCCAGCTCAGATTTGATTGCATATAAACCCAGCCTGTGAGCCAGCGGGGCATACAGGTATACTGTTTCGGACGAAAGTTTAAGCTGCTTATCGCGAGGCATAAACTCCATCGTGCGCATATTATGCAGACGATCGGCCAGTTTGATCAGAATCACCCTTACGTCGTCGGCAAGGGTAAGCAGCATCTTACGGAAATTCTCGGCCTGCAGTGAGCTGTTGGTATCGAAAACGCCGGATATTTTGGTTAGGCCGTCGATAATGAGGGCTACCTTTTTACCAAACTCTCTTTCAATCTCGTCGAGGGTGACATCGGTATCCTCCACCACGTCGTGCAGTAATGCGCAAACTATAGAGGTTGGCCCAAGGCCTATTTCTTCGGCAGCAATTTGTGCAACAGCTATCGGATGGTAGATATAAGGCTCGCCCGATTTGCGGCGCATATCCTTATGACTCTCCAGCGCCATATCAAATGCTTTCCGTATCATTTTCTTATCGCCCTTTTGCAAGGTCGATTTGCAGGCACGCAGCAAAGCACGATAGCGTTTTAGTATCTCATTCTTCTCGGCTTCAATATCAATCACTATATCTTTCATAGTCCCAATCCCGTATACATAACAATATCATCTATACGCAACAAAAAAACAAATTGCCAGTTATATAGATCAAATACCAAAAAAATTTGCATTATTTTTGTATCACGTAAAATTATGAAATTTATTGGTCTTCTTTTACTCCTTTGTTGCAGCGCGGTACTGGTGAGAGCACAGGAGAAACTGCCAGAACCTTTACCAACGGGCAAAAATGATACCATACGTTGTTATGTGACAAACGTGGATGGTCAGCTGATGCCTATGGTTATTGGCCCGGAGGTGAAGATACTGGATGTGAGAATATTTAAGACCCAGGCCGATCGGGATGCCTATCGCAGGTTAAAATACAATATCTACAAAGTAATGCCTTATGCTAAGTATGCTGCCGAAAGGTATCAGCAACTGCAGCGGTCGCTGGCAACTACATCAGACAAGAAAAGGCAGAAACGCATGGTTGACACCTGCGAAAACCAGATAAAGGATTTATTTAAAAAGGAAGTAGAAAACCTGACAATTAGTCAGGGTGAAATATTGATTAAACTTATAGACCGGCAGACCGGCAATACCAGCTACGAAATGGTGAAGGAACTAAAAGGCGGTCTCAAAGCGTTTATGTTCCAGTCGTTGGCCAGGGTTTTTGGTCACAACCTAAAAGAAGCCTACGATCCGAATGAGGAGCGTGACATGGAGGCGATATTGCAAGAGGCGGGATTCTACTCATACCAGAATTAGTAAATGGACGATACCAGTATTTACCAGTTTGATGTACCAACATTAGACGGTGAACATGTAAGCCTATCCGATTATAAGGATAAGGTACTCCTGATAGTTAATACCGCTTCGGAGTGCGGTTTTACACCACAGTTAAAAGATCTGGCGGTGTTAAAAGATGAATTTAAAGGGCAGGATTTTGAAATTCTGGCTTTTCCATCGAATGATTTTGGCGGACAAGAACCGCGCGACGGAGCCGAACTCGTTGCGTTTTGTGAGAACGTAGGCACTAACTACCCGGTATTTGACAAGATAAGGGTCCGCGGGCCGTATGCTCATCCGCTTTATAAGTTTTTTGCCGACCGCAAGAAAAACGGCAAACTGAAATCAGTTCCCAAGTGGAACTTCCACAAGTTTTTGGTTGACAAGGCAGGGGTGGTTACTGATTTCTTTTATCCATTTACCAAACCAACGTCGGGCAAGGTCAAAAAGAAAATAGCCAGGCTGCTCGGCAAAAAATAATCTCATTCTTATTCAAATCATGCTTAAGCTCGATATACTTGTTTTACCGGCCCATCCGGATGATGCCGAACTGGGTTGTTCGGGAACCATTTTGAAAGAAGCCTCAAAAGGCAGAAAGGTTGGCATTGTTGATTTAACCCGCGGCGAATTAGGTACGAGGGGAACGCCCGAAATCCGCGAACGGGAAGCTGAGACAGCCGGTAAGGTGCTCGGTTTGGCGGCCCGTGAAAATCTTGGTATTCCCGATGGGTTTTTCCAGAATACAAAGGAATATCAACTAAAGGTGATTTGGGCCATACGCAAATATCGCCCCGAGATTGTGATTACGAACGCCTATCATGATAGACACCCTGATCATGGCCGTGCAAGCGATTTAGTAGAGGATTCCGCATTTCTTGCCGGGTTACGCAAAATAGAGACATTCGACGAGAATGGCCAACTGCAGGAAGCCTGGCGACCAAAGCTGGTGCTGCACTTTATACAGGATAATTACATTCAACCAGATATTGTGGTGGATGTGACCGAATATTGGGATAAGAAAGTTGATAGCATAAACGCTTTCGGTTCGCAGTTCTATAACCCCGAATGGAAGGGCGAACCGCAGACCTATATCTCTTCGCCTGAATTTATAGCTGTTATTGAGAGCCGGGCGAGGGAATTTGGGAAAAGTATCGGTGTAAAGTTTGCAGAAGGCTTTACTTCGAGGAAAATGCTGGGTGTAGATAGCTTATTCGATTTAAAATAAAAAAAGCCCGAGGGGGCGGGCTTTGCTCATGCTTTTACGTATTCGAAGCGATTATTGTCATGACTTCGTTCGCGTCTCAGCTTGTTCTCCTTTGCGAGTTTTAGCAGAATGCCTGATAGCTCTGATGTTTTAAAATCTGAGTCGTAATGCTCCTTGCAATAATCGGCAATAGCCGAAATAGAGTGCCGGGAGTTAAAATAATCGGTGTTGAGTAACTGATTCAAAACCTTGGTGGCTCCTGGTTTCTTCCTGCCAAACGACTGGTCGTCATCCGGTCTGAGCTTACGTCCTTTTTTAATGAACAATTCGGCGCCTTCAGCTTCGTTCTTCTCAGTCTCGGCCATTGCGTCTAAAAGGCGATCAATTACTCTTACCTGTACAGCTTCCGATTTGAAAGCGTTAACAACTTCGGATATTTCCATCAGTTGTTTTTTCAGTTTTTCGATGTGCTTGCTCATGGTAAATGTGTATTCTATAGCGTTAGGGTTCAGTATGAAATACAAAGTTAACCGGCGTAATAATCGGGGATATTGCCTATTCTGGTTAAAAAATAGTATATATTAATACTTACAAAGTTAATACGCTTAATTCCATTTTATAGTATGTATAAATATAAAAAAGCGCCTATTGTTTTACACAATGGCGCCTTTTATAAAAAAATATTTCAGTTGTATTATAATATACCCAATATCTCCTCCATCACGGTCAAACCTTTGTCGATATGCTGCTTATCCATAATAAGCGCCGGCCTGAAACGGATGGTCTGATTGCCGCATCCCAGGAACATAACGTTACGTTCCATGCCCGCTTTAATGAACTTGTCGCGCTTAGCCTTATCATGAAAATCGAACGCAGTCAATAAACCGCGTCCACGGACGTTAGTGATAATAGATTTATGCGCAGCAATTTTTAATAATTGGTTTTGCAGGTATTCACCTACTTCGGCGGCGTTGTCGCAAAGTTTATCTTCTTCAATAATCTCCATGATCTTAGACGAACGGACCATGTCAACCAAACTGCCGCCCCAGGTCGAATTGATACGGGATGATACTTTAAACACGTTATTCTCTACCTCGTCGACCCGATTGCTGCAAAGGATACCGCATACCTGCATTTTTTTACCGAATGCGATGATATCCGGACGAGCTTTTTCACCGAAATGTTCGTGACACCAGAATTTGCCGCTGAGGCCCACTCCGGTTTGTACTTCATCATAAATAAGCATAGCGTCATTTTCGTCGGCCAACACGCGTAATTGTTCCAAAAACTCCTGGCGTACATGATTGTCGCCGCCTTCTGACTGTATAGGCTCGATGATGATAGCGCAAATATCGTCCTTATTTACTTCGAATGCTTTTTTGATCTGGGTGATGGATAGCTCCTCACGCCTTAGCAGATCTTCGTGGTTAGCATCAGTGTATGGGAAAACCATTTTTGGGATGGACACCCTCGGCCAGTCGAACTTGGCAAACCATTTGGTTTTGACCGGCAGCGTATTGGTCAGGCTTAATGTATAGCCGCTGCGGCCGTGGAATGCTTGTTCGAAGTGCAACACCTTAAAGCCTTTTTCTTTGGTATAGCCCTTCGCAAAATTCTTCTGAACTTTCCAGTCCATAGCTACTTTGAGCGCATTCTCTATAGCCAGCGCTCCGCCCGAAATAAAGAAGGCATGCGGCAGATAATCGGGAATACCCACCCGATCGAAAGTCTCGATAAACTGGGCGTATTGTTCGGTATAAATATCAGAGTTGGACGGGTTAGTTAAAGCTGCCAAAAGCAGGTTCTTTTTGAAAGCTTCGTCTTCCACCATTTTGGGATGATTATAACCTAAAGGAACCGAAGCGAAACAGGTAAAAAAGTCGAGATAGGTGCGTTTATGTTTCGCGTCAAACATATAAACACCTTTACTTTTTTCCATGTCAAAAGTAAGATCAAAACCATCGGCAAGGATGTGCTTCTGTAACGAAGCCTGAACATTTTCGGGAGCAACTAGCAGGTTATACATACATAATTGGTTTATGCAAATTTACTAAAAAACGGCCAAAACAAACAATTTGGGCACTTTTTGAACCGATTATCCAAAAAGTAACTTTAAATTGTTTAAACCTGTTTTTTGAACTGAACGTGAAAGTGGTTTCGCTCAAATTGGCACGAAATTTTTGAATAGATGGTCAGATTTCTGCCTGAATTCTGCGTGAAATTTATCCGGTGAACTTATCTTTCATCCCCAACAGACCCCATATACCACCAGTGTGGATTGCCAGGATTTTGTCGCCTGCTTTGAAGTGGTTTTTGGCGGCAAGATCGTAAATAGCATAAAGCATTTTACCGGTGTATATTGGTTCGATAAGGATGCCTGTAGAAGCTGTGAAATTTTTGACAAATGAAATCAATTCGTCAGTGACTTTTCCATAGCCGCCAAAATGGTAGTCGGTAAGCAGATCATATTCAGCAGGCGAGGCTAAAATTGCGTCAATATCTTTCCTCAAAAACTCGCCGTTTTTCAATACCGGGATGCCGTGGAAAACTGTGCTGAGTTGATGCTCTATTATTCCGTTTATGATTCCAGCAGCAGTAGTTCCGGTTCCGCACGCACAAAAGATGTGGTCATAGGTTTCCCGTAACTCATTTATTAATTCGCTGACGCCTTCGGCACCCAATGCCGATCCGCCACCCTCATCTATGAAGTAAGCATTGGCATCATGTTCAAAGTATTTTTGAAACAACGCAGCTTTATCGCGATAGCTTTCACGATCAGTGAATATCAAATTCATGCCATGCAAACGACATAGGAAGAGCGTGTCGTTATTGACTTCCTCGCCCCGGACAATGCCAGTCGATTTGAAACCAAATTTTGCTGCTGCCGCCGCTGTAGCCAGTAAATGGTTGGAATAGGCGCCGCCGAATGTTACCAGGTGAGTTTTATTTTGTGCCCGGGCATCCCGGAGCAGGTATTTAAGTTTACGCCACTTGTTTCCGGAAATGATCGGATGGATAAGGTCGTCGCGCTTGATAAAAAGTTTTATGCCCCGTTCATCAAACAGTTTATCGTGTATTTGATGAATGGGGCTAAAAATTTCAAAGTCAATTTGCATGCAGCAAATTTAGAAACCAAATCCGATTCCAAAATTGCCAGCCTGGTAGCCTGACGTTAAGCCATAAGAGGCATACACCCTGAAGAAAGCCAGGTTCAGCTGGAAACCAAGATCAGCCCGCATAGCACTAAGCGGCGTGGATTGTATGCTAACCGGGTTGGTAAAGGTGGTATAGGTTGGTGTTCCCAAAGCCGTAGCACCTGTGGTAACCGGGTAGTTGCCGATGGTGGCAAAATTGATGCTTGCCGTATTGTAACCAACCGACAGGAACGGGGTGAAGAACAATATCTTTTTCGAAATGATCGCCTGCACCATAAAGCTGTTAAACTTTGCTTGTACGTGCTGGTTGCTGAAATCGGTCGCCTGCTGGTTGTCCTTGGGCTGAGCACCGTCGTCCGGATTAACCGTTAAGCCGATGTTTGTTTTAAGGCTGGTGTAGCCCAGAGCAATAGCCAGATCGAATGGGATAGGTCTTGTGGTGGTAGCAAAATCCTGGATGATATCATGCTTCACACCAAAACCTATCATTGAAATTGAGCCTGAATTACCAAAGCTGATATTCGGCACCCCCCTTATCGTTACATCGGTATTTCTTGGCAGTCCAACGGTTAACTGTATCTGAGGCGAAGGAACAGCGGGAAACACACCCTTCGGCATATTAAATTGCTGAACCTGGTTGCCATTATTATCATAGACGTTAAGCTGCGGTCCCTGGGTTTTCTCGCCTACAATAGTCGGGGTGATGGTTTGATTAGGGTCCGCAGGTCTTACATTGGTTAATCCCAGTTTGGTTACATCGAATGATTTTTCGGAGGATGGCGGTATCGCTGCTGTCGCTGAGATGCGCAGATCGACATGCAATGTTTTTTTGGTCTTTGCTGTATTGTTCCAGCCGCTGTTCATCCCAACACCAAAACCTTTGAACAGGGGCTCGGCATAGGCGTTGATTAATTTCGTCGCGTCGGCTGGTCCCGATATGATCAGCGACGAAAAGTTGTCGCCCGTATTATTATTGCTTTGCGCATCAGCTTTTAATGTGACGCAAAGAAAAGGTACGATAAGTAACAGGAGTAATGTTTTTTTCATAATTTATTTTCTTAGGTACGGATAAATTTATACAAAATAATTAGCCACAAGCAATAGGCTCAAAAACAGTATTTTTGCCGCTGATGACAACCGATATCGAGCTATCAGAGCAGGAAGAACAAGATTTATACGAACATCTAAGGCTAATAGTTGACAAAGGTCAATCGCTGCTCCGTATCGATAAGTTTTTGATGCACCGCATCGAAAATGCCTCCCGTAATCGTATTCAAAACGCGATTGAACAGGGTAATGTTCTGGTTAACGACAAAACTATTAAATCCAGTTACAAGGTAAAACCACTGGATGTCATCTCGGTCGTATTGCCTCATCCGCCGCGCGATACCGAGGTTTATCCCGAAGACATTCCCATCAATATTGTTTACGAAGACAACGATGTTTTGGTGGTGAACAAAGATGCTGGGATGGTTGTACATCCTGGCTATAATAATTATACTGGTACGCTCGTAAATGCGTTGGTTTTTCATTTTCAGCAGTTGCCGACCTTGCCTGGTAATGATGGCCGGCCGGGGCTGGTGCATCGCATCGACAAGGATACATCCGGGCTGTTGCTCATCAGCAAAAATGAACGCTCGATGACTTACCTGGCAAGACAGTTTTTTGATCATACCATCACCAGGAAATATCTCGCGCTGGTTTGGGGTGATCTGGAAGAGGACGGCACGGTGGAAGGTTATATCGGTCGCAGCGCCGCCGACAGACGTGTGATGGCGGTTTATGATGATCCTGAAAAAGGCAAATGGTCAGTGACGCACTATAAGGTATTGGAGCGATTGAATTATGTGACGTTGATTGAGTGCCAGTTAGAAACCGGTCGTACGCACCAGATACGTGCTCACATGAAGCATATCGGGCATCCATTATTTAGCGACGCAACCTATGGGGGCGATAAGATTTTGAAGGGAACTGTTTTCAGTAAATACAAACAATTTGTCGAAAATTGCTTTGAATTAATGCCACGGCAGGCACTGCATGCCGAAACGCTGGGGTTTGTACATCCTTCTACCAAAAAGTATATCAATTTTGAGGCTCCTTTGCCGCGGGATTTTAAAGCAGTGTTGGAAAAATGGAGCAAGTATTCTGGTTGAGATATGAGATATTAGATGTGAGATATGAGAAACATATACATGAAAAAAGAAACTAATGGATTTAACTATTACAGACAACACCGGTCTCAAATCTCAAATCTCATATCTCAAATCTGAAATGGCGTCCCTTTATATCAATTTTAATGGTGAGGTAGTGGAAGCGCAGAGCAAGCTGCTTACGGTGGCTAATCGTGCTTTTAAATACGGCGATGGCTTGTTCGAAAGCATGCGTCTGATGAAGGGGCACCTCAAATTTGCCGACCTCCATGCCGACCGTCTGCAACGCAGTATGAAAGCCCTGAAAATTGATGGTTACTCGCAAATGGATAATTGGTTCCTGAAGGAAAAAGCAGAGCAGTTGGCAGCACGCAATGGCATAAAACATGGTCGTTTACGTCTAACCGTTTATAGAGACGCTGAGGGCCTTTATGCGCCTACCCAAAATAAGATGGGCTATTGCCTGGAAATACAGCACATGGACGAACCCCGGTATTTCCTTAATGATAAAGGACTTATCATGGATATATTCACAGAAATCCCTAAGCCTGTGAATTTGCTGTCGAATATCAAAACCTGCAATTCACTCCCCTTCGTTATGGCCGGCTTGTTCAAGAGCCAAAATCGACTGGATGATGTATTTATCGTCAATCAGCATGGCAACCTGTGCGAAGCCGGCAGCTCCAACATCTTTGTGTGGTATAAAAACAATTTGTATACCCCAGCATTAAGCGAAGGTTGTGTAGAAGGTGTGATGCGGCAGGTTGTTATCAAATTGGCCCAGGAGAATGGCATTCCGTTTACCGAAGCTCAGATTAATCCGGATATTTTATACGAGGCTGATGAAGTGTTTTTAACCAACGCATCCCGTGGCATTCAATGGGTAATGGGTTTTGGCGTGAAGCGCTATTTTAACCAGTTGAGCAAGGGGTTGATTGGGGAGTTGAATAAGTTGTAATCCATTGCGTTAGCCATGGAACACGTGTTTAGGGGTTGCCCCTACAGGGCACGATATCTTTATAAATTGGTTTCTACAAAGCGATTCTCCCTACGGGACATTAGGCTTCAAGGGCATCGACGCTTTTACAGTCTCACGTCTTTCGAAAAAGCCCTCAACGTCCATAGTCGCTTTGTAAAAGGAGATGAAATCGAAATTTTACACAAAATTATCCCGTAGGGATAACCGCTTTGTAGAAAATAAAAAAAGATGAAGTCCTGCTCCGTAGGAGCAGCCCTCGAAATTATTTAGGCAATTTGAAGATATATTTTTCGTCGAAGTCGATGCCGAAGTTTGTCAGCAGCTGGCGATATTCGTCGAGAAATGATTCCTTCTTGTGATGTTCCTGCTGATTTAAAATATATTTAACCACCTTATCGATTTGCGATTTACTATGGCTAAAAGCGCCATAACCCTCCTGCCACTGAAATTTTGCAGGGGTAAGTTTTTCCTTGTTTATCCATTCTGATGAATCACCCTTTACCAGGCGCATCAGTTCCGATAGAGATTGCGTAGGATTCAACCCAATAAACATATGCAAATGGTCGGGCATATTGTTAACGGCAAGTATTTTATGCCCATTGTTTTGTGTAGTTGCGGTGATGTACAGCCGTAGCCGCTCGTCCCATTGATTGTTTAACAATGCCGCACGATATTTCACCGCAAATACGAAATGAATGTACAATTGTGTATAGGTGTTAGCCATTGGACGTGGTTTAGGGTAGCCCTTACAGGGCATTTATATATTTAATTTTTTTTTCTACAAAGCGGTTGTCCCTATGGGACATTGAGCTTTTAATAGTTGATTTATAACCTCACTCCCCTCAGGAACTCCTCAATCCCCATCCTTTTTTTGCCTTCCATCTGCACTTCTTTGAAGCTTACAAAACCATCCATGGCGGCAGTTTTCAAAAATGTTTTACCGTCGCTTAAAAACTCTCCGGGTTTTTCATTGGTTTCTGTCAATTCAAATTCAGCGCGAAATATTTTCAATAGTTTATCCTGCAGGAAAGTATAGGAGGTAGGGTAAGGGCTCAATCCCCGGATCAGGTTATAGATTTTTTGTGCGGGTTGATGCCAATCAATCTGGCAATCCTCCTTAAATATTTTCGGTGCATGTTTAAGTTCCATGCCCTCAATTAGTTGTGCCTGCGGATTTTCGGTATAACGCCCGCTCTCAACGGCTTTAACTGTTTTTACCAGCAGACCGGCGCCTTTATACATCAGGCGATCGTGTAATTCACCAGCGGTTTCCATGCCGGTTAGGGTTACTTTCTCAGTGAAAAGAATATCGCCGGTATCGATCTCATGTTTAAGGAAGAATGTAGTAACGCCACTTTCGCGCTCACCGTTGATGAGTACCCAGTTGATAGGCGCTGCTCCTCTATATTGCGGCAGGAGCGAAGCATGCAGGTTGATGGTTCCTTTAGGCGGCATGTTCCAAACTACCTCGGGCAGCATACGGAAGGCCACTACAACTTGCAGATCAGCATTGAGTGCCTTCAGTTCGGACAGAAATTCTTCGTTCTTTAGCTTTTCGGGCTGAAGGACTTTAAGATTATGCGCTACGGCATATTGTTTAACGGCGCTTTCGCTTACTTTTTGGCCGCGGCCTGCGGGCTTATCCGGCGCTGTTACAACGCCAACAATATTACATCCTGCTTCAATTAAGGCATCAAGGGAGGCAACGGCAAATTCGGGGGTACCCATAAAAACTATTCTCATATGTATTCAAAAGGCGGTTATAGATGTTTTGTTCGTTATTTATAAAGCAGGTATTTTCTTCGCATTATTTTATACCTGCTCAGTTCGGGCTCCCAGCTCTCACGTATTTTTTCCTCAGATTCTCCCGCTTTTATTTGTTTTTCCAGTTGGGTATTGCCGGCCAGTTTTGTAAAATAACCATTAAAAAAATGCTCTTTATCAGGGTAAGCTTTGTAGAACCTTTCGAGGAGCAATATATTTAGTTTGGCAACTTCTCTTATTGAATCAATGTCAAAATCGCGCATATCAATGCCATAACATACTTTATCTTTTTGTGGCGGATCTTCGCTCATGCCGGGTATGCTCACCGGAGTAAAGGAGAAATCAAATTTACCCTTTAACAACGGGTGACCCACTACCTGGAAAGGATAAACAGTACCACGCCCCATACTTATACTTGTGCCTTCAAAAAGGCACAAACTCGGGTATAGGAGAACAGACCTGTAGGTGTTAAGGTTTGGCGATGGGAAGATGGGAGGTGCATACGACAGTGCATGAATGTAATTGGCTACTTTAACGATCTTTAATTTGCATTGCACGTGATTTTTTAGCCAGCCTTCGCCATTTATCATTTGCGCATATTCGCCAAAGGTCATCCCATGTACTACGGGTATCGGGTCGAGCCCTACAAATGAACGGTAAGCCGTATCCAACACGGGGCCATCAACATAGTAGCCATTTGGATTAGGTCTGTCCAGTATCATGAGTTCCACATGGTTTTCTGCGCAGGCTTCCATCACATAATGGAGGGTAGACAGGTAGGTATAAAAACGAGTGCCAACATCCTGGATATCGAAAATCACCAGGTCGAGCCCTTTCAGATCATCAGGTGATGGCTTATAATGTTTCCCATAGAGCGAAATAGCGGGTATGCCTGTTTTCGGGTCGATGGTATCATTAACGGTTGCCCCATTGCTTGCGTTACCCCGAAAGCCGTGTTCGGGACCAAATATTTTTGTGATGTGAATGCCTAATTTAACGAGGCTATCGAGACTGGAAACATGATTGTAGCCGATTACAGACGTCTGGTTGATCACCATCCCGATATTTTTATTTTTTAAATAATCGAGGTATAGGTCGGTTTGGTCAGCACCTGTAATTATATCGCCATGAAGTGTGGGTACTTTATCCCGATGCCTGTGAAAGAGATTATTAACCGGATCCGGATTACCCAAAGTTGTCCTTGTGCCCGTATTTGGGCTAGAGCTCCGTTTTTGAATAGCATTATCGACAGAAGACTCTTGCGCGAAGACCGTGCTGGTGCTTATTATAAAGGATAAAATAAGGGCGAAGGTTTTTTTCATGAATTTGTATTAATATCATCGCGTATGCTGATAACCGAATTCAACTGAAATCTGCATATTTGCGAAGTTACAAAAAATCACCCTGCCTTGAGTTTTGCCTCATTCATATCGTCCAGGATTTCTTTTAAATCTAACCGCACTTATTCCAAGCTCATTGTGCGTATTGCCATCATCGGCATTATGCTCAGTCTTGGCGTGATGATATTGACGGTATCTATTATCAGGGGGTTTAAGCTCGAGATCAGGCAAAAACTGCGGGGCTTTGCAGGAGATATCCAGGTTCAAAACTTTGATAATAACAACTCCTACCGGGCTTCGCCTATCCACATCGATCAACAGTTTATAAAAAGTGTACAAGCCAGTCCGTTTTTTACAAGCATCGTTCCAACGCTGACCCAACCTGCAATCATAAAAACCAAGACCGAGATAGAAGGCGTAGTGATCAAAGGAGTCAATAAAAACTACGACTGGACCTTTTTTAAAAAATCTCTTGTTGCCGGGCAGGTGATCGATTTTAGTGATACGGTTGGATCGCAGAAACAGATCATGATATCCAGTTACACTGCCAACCGGTTGAAGCTAAAAGTTGGCGATAAATTCCTGATGTATTTTGTACAGGAATCTCTGCGTAAGCGGGCATTTTACGTCAAAGGTATTTTTGATGCCGGTATTGAAGATATTGACAAGACATTCGTGGTTGGCGACATGTCGTTACTGGTCAAGCTGAATGGATGGGATGCCGACGAGATTGGCGGTTATGAGCTGCGCGTTGCTAACTTTGACAACCTGGACGCTGCAAGCAATTTCCTGACGGATAAAATGCCTTTGAAACTGAGGGCGTACACAATCATTGAAAACTACCCTGCAATTTTCGTCTGGCTGAATGAGCTCGATCTGAACTCGACAGTAATGATAATCCTGATGATATTGGTTGGCACCATTAATATGATATCGGCTTTGCTCATCATCATCCTGGAACGTACCTCTATGATTGGCATATTCAAGGCAATGGGGGCCGCCAACTGGACCATCCAGAAAATATTTTTATATAATGCCGGGTATTTGATCGGAATCGGCCTGGTTTTGGGTAATATTTTCGGATTGGGGATAAGCATTTTTCAGTCGCAGACCCATTTTTTTAAGCTCGACGAATCTTCCTATTACATGAAATTTATCCCGATGCGCCTGCAGTTTGGAGACGTCATCTTGCTTAACATCGGGACGCTCATTATTTGTCTGCTGGTGATGATTATACCATCCACCCTGGTTACCAGAATAGCACCGGTGAAAGCGATACGGTTCAAATAAGACACGATTCCAGAATTTAAGAGATTTGAAAGGATTCCCCATGCGGATATCCCTACTTATCCATCGAATCCTTTAATCGTGTCATTTCTTCTTTACCTTGAAATCAAACTTAAGATTAACACCGCCGGCACCGAATTTCAATTGCTGGGTGCCTAATCCATCAAGCGGATATTTTAAAAATGGCTCTATAACCAACCGGTTCATGCCAAATGTGTAACCCGTACCAAAAGCAAAGTTCAGCGTTTTGGCGAAATAAAAACTGCTGAAGTTGCTTGATGCAGATTGACCTTGCACTTGCGAAACACCGGATGTAAACAGGGCCGGGTTACTATAGCTATACGTATACTTTTCGTTAATAAACGTGCCGGAACTCACCCCCGCCAGGATATAAGTTTCACTTTTGCCCGGGTTGAACACATATTTTAAGTTCATAGGAACGTCGAGCCCAATCAAACTGGCATCATAGCTCTTGAACTGAGGTGTACTTACGGTATATAACTGTAATTTGGTTATTGTGGCGTAGTTCGAGGCTGCAACTAGATTAGTCGATGACGGCGTTGGCGGAGGAAGTTGGTTTGCATAAGACAGGCTGTTTTGACCCACTAAAACACCGGTTGATATTTTAAGATTGTCGCTTATCCTGATGTCAGATGTTACACCAGCGCCTACATTGAATTGGTTATTGCTGCCTTTGGCATAATTGACATAGGTTGCCGCATAGATCCCAAATCTTACGAGCTTACTATCCATTGGCAATTTTTTATCTGGTGTTTTTTGATTGGCGACTACATGGTTGTCTTCAAATATGTTGGTCGGTTTCTTAGGCTGTTGCTGCTGCTTCATATTTATTCCCGGTTGGGAATTCGCAGCATACGATTTGGTGCCGGAATCAACCCTCGCATTTGATGCTGATGTTTTGGAAGGCTGATCATTCTTAGGTTGCGCGTTCGCCATAGCGCTCCTATTAGGAATAGCGACTTGTTCCAACGGCTCCTGTTTGCCCGGCTGATTTGCGGTCGGCTGTTTTGGCTCCGATTGGGCAATTGAATTTGCAGCTTGCGGGATCACGCTGTTGTTATTCGCCACTATAGATGGTTGGCCTGCGCCAGAACGGATTGCCGGTTTTATTTCCTGGCCCGGTTTAATTGAAGCGACAGTCGTCGCTTTTTTATTATTCGGTATTGATTTGGTTTTAGTCGTGCTGTTTTGAGCGAGCGTATTTTTTGAAATAGCAGATGAAACAGCTATTTGATCTTGTTTTTTTACGGAAAGACTATCAGCTTTCCCGGTGGCGCTGTTTTGGGCGAGCGTATTTTTTGACGCGGTTGACGAAACGGATGTTTGATTTGATTTGCTCACAGCAAGGCTATCCGCTTTCTTCACGGTGGTGCTTGTAGCGGCTATCTGCGAAACAGTATCGTGATTCCGCATTTTTTTACCATTAGCCAACTCCTGGCCATTGTTTTCATTGCCTGATCTTAGCCACAGTATCCCTACAAAAAATAACAACAAGGCTGCGGCCCCGCTAAGCCATATCCAGCCTGCGACCCGGCGTTTCTTTTTTTCGGGGAATTTCTCCCGAAGCAACTGCCAGCCCTCATCAGCCGAAGTATCTTCGTAATTGTCGAAGACTTCTTTGATGCGCTTACTTAAGTCGTTGTCCCAACGCTCATCCATGTTTTTGCTTTTCTTCCGTTATTACTTTCCTCATTTTCTCCTTTGCCCTGCTTAAATATACCCGCGATGAACTGGCCGGTATTTTTAACATCCCGGCAATCTCATCGTGGTTGTACCCATCTATCTCATACAAGTTGAATATGGCAAGTTGGATGGGGGGTAGGCCTCGCATCATACTCAAAATATCCTGCGCATTCAGTTCTTCGATCGCATTTACCCGCACGGCCAGGTGCTCGGCGCCGTCGAGATCGGTATTGAGCAGGAGCTTCAGGTCTTTTCGCCGCCTGTCTATCGCTGTGTTTACCACGATGGTACGTAGCCAGGCTTTAAAGGGCTTGTTTTCGTCGTAACTCTTCATCGAGTTAAAAGCCTTGATAAAGGCGTCGTTAGCAACCTCCATTGCATCGTCCCGGTTGAGGCAGTAGCGCAGACTGATACCCATAGCATAGCCGTAGAACTGCTTGTAAAGCAATTCCTGGCATTTTAAACTGCCTGATTTGCATTGCCTTATTAATTCATCTTCAGCAATGCGCCGGGGTGGATGCATTAAATAATATTATTCAGCCTATACCTAAAACTTATTTTCTTAGTCCTTACGACTACAGCTACAATATCGCTACAATAAGCGAAAATATTTTTGCGCCACTAACGAAAAAAGCCGGCTTGACGCCGGCTCCCCTCAAAAACTTAAAAAAAATATCACTGCGACTTTTTCAGGTCGTACTGTAAGCTTAATGTATCTATGCTGTTAGCGAGCATCTGGAATACCGTACCATCATAGTAATACTCATATATGCCGTTTAAGTGAGTTTTAGTTGGCGTGCCGGTTTTGGGATATGTGGCATCTACAAATTGAATGTAGGGATAGCTTATAGCATAGCTGCCATAACTGCCTGCATGCACTGTTGTTGTATCGCCTGTTACCGTATAGGTATTGCCGCTCGAATTTATTGTTACAGTAATATTGCATTTAGTTGTGTCAAAAGGAACCTTGTCGGTCGACCTGTGGAGTAATCTGAACGTGCCGGTGAAGGTGCCGGAAACAGCATTATTGTTCGATTGATTTTGTATATCGGATGTCGATTTAAGACAACCCACCATAAGCAATGCAGCGGCCGCAACCAGGTATAGTAATTTGTGTTTCATTCTTGTATTTTATTAGGTTTACGATACAAAATACAAAAACGCTACAAGCAAAACTATATTTTATAATTTTTTTGCTTCGTCCCAAAACACATCCATCTCGGCCAGGGTCATATCATGCAGGTCGCGGCCCTGTTCTTTGGCCTTATTTTCAAGGTATTGGAACCGTTTGATAAATTTCCGGTTGGTTTTTTCCAGCGCATCTTCGGGGTTGATATCTATAAACCTTGCGTAGTTGATCAATGAGAAAAGCAAGTCGCCAAATTCGCTCTCGGCCCGTTCCCGGTTGATCTGACTTTCGTCCTCGGCGTTAAACTCGTTCCTGAACTCACGCATTTCTTCTTCTACTTTCGCCCAGACCTGTCCTTTTTCCTCCCAATCGAATCCTACGCCTCGTGCTTTTTCCTGTATGCGTGATGCTTTTACCAATGCAGGCAGGGACGCTGGCACCCCGCCAAGGACAGATTTATTACCCTCTTTTAGTTTGATCTGCTCCCAGTTGCGTTTTACATCATTTTCGTCAATTACTTCAACATCGCCGTAGATATGCGGGTGGCGATTGATGAGTTTATCACAGATGCCATTCAATACATCAACAATGGTAAAATCGTTTGTTTCGGAAGCTATGCGGGCGTAAAACACCAGGTGAAGCATAATATCGCCGAGCTCCTTTTTTATTTCGGGCATATCGGCGCCGAGTATCGAATCTGAAAGTTCATAAACTTCTTCGATTGTGAGATGGCGCAGGCTTTCCAGGGTTTGTTTTTTGTCCCAGGGGCAATTGAGGCGCAGATCGTCCATAATGGTCAGCAATCGTTCGAATGCTGCTGCAGGCGTATGACCGGTAACAGGGGCTTGTATGGGCATGTTTTTAATTTGCAAATGTGCGGATGTGCAAATGTGCAGATTTTGAATGTCTGATTAAAAAATATTGATGCGAATGCTGCGCAAGCTACATCTGCAGATTTGAAATCTGTACATCCGCACATCCAATAGCCCGAAGCATTTCGCGTTTTCCGGGTGCGCCCGGTGCTTTTTGCACTGCCATTCCGAGGCTTTTGAGCAGGCGCTTCAGGTTACCGGTTATGGCATAGGTGACAAATACACCGCCGGGTTTTAAAAATTGAACCGTGTGTTTTATTGATGATTCATCCCACATTTCGGGCTGGTGAATGGCTGCGAAGGCGTCGAAGTAGATCACGTCATAACAGTCATCACTCTTAAAATCCAGGAGTTTGCAGTTGGCGGTTTGCAGTTGGCAGTGACTGTTAAGATTGACGGGCTGCCTTAAAGAATCAGAGTATTGCTGTACAAAACTGCTCCAAATGCCCTCAGAAACATATTCTTCATAGCCTGTTTGACTGATCATTTCCGCACTAAGCGGATGGGCCTCAATTCCTGTATACTCCAGGTTTATGCCTTTGGCGGAGCAGTAGTCGGCGGTTAGCAGAAAATTGAGCCCGGTTCCAAATCCAACCTCAAGTACAGAAACATTGGTTGCCGGCGACTTTTCTAAAAAATAAGCCAAACCTGAATTGACAAACACATGCTTGCTCTCCTGCAGGGCGCCATGTTTGGAGTGATAGTTTTCGCCTACTTCGCTGTTATAAATGGTTTTGGAGCCGTCGCCGGTGGTGACAAATTGGAGCATGACTAATGTCCGGTCTCAGAATTTTGATTTCCCACTTCAATAACCGCTTCCCCCAGGTCATATACCGGCACCGACGTAATTGCTGCTGCAATAATGCTTGTGCCTGCCGCAGAGCGGTACCCAGCTGCACAATGGACCACAATGGGTTTATCGGTAGGTATTTCGCTCAATCTTTCACGAAGCTCGGGTAGCGGAATGGATAGTGAATGGTCGTATATCTTACCTTCATGTACTTCGCCGCGGTTACGGACATCGACGATAGTATAATGGTCAGGGTGAAACTTGTAATCCGTTGTGTCCAGCTCAGGAAGTGTTTCTGTGCCGTTATCAGGAGGAAGTAATGCTGCTTTGATATTTTTTTCGTACCCGATCTTAGCGGCCTTTTTTACCAGGATGTCAATACTTTTTTTATCTGAGCCGATGAGGTAGAAAGATTCCTCCGGGCCAACGATAGATCCGAGCCAGGTCTCGAACCTGTCACCATCCTGTATATTCATAGCGCCGTGGATATGTCCTTTTCTGAAATCGTCACTTGGCCGGGTGTCCACCACCAAAACGCCTTTTTCGAGCTCGGTATTGCGGTGCATGTGCGGTACGGAAGCTATGCTTTCTTCCAGTGATCCCGCTCCTTTTTTGTTGACTTCCACGTCATAGCCAAAATATTTCGGCATAAAAGGCTGATCGGAGGTCATCAGGTTTACAAAGCGCAATTCGTCCATCAGTTCCAGCGCATAATTTTCGCGCAGCTCGCGGCCGATGGTGCTTTCCAGGTCGGGACTGATATTTTTACCACAGAGCGAACCAGGACCATGTGCAGGATATACAACCACGTTGTGTGGTAATGTCATCAGCTTTTCGCGGGTCGAATAATAGAGTTGGCGCGCCAGTTCTTCCTTAGCGGCTGTAATGTTACCAGCGTTCTCGCGCAGATCCGGGCGACCAACGTCACCCACAAATAAGGTGTCGCCGGTAAATATTGCCTGCTCCGTTCCGTCTTCGTCGATCACCAAAACACAGATGGAATCAGGCGAATGGCCGGGCGTATTTATTGCTTTAAGTTTAATATCGGCCAGGTAAATGATGTCCCCATCGTCGAATGTTTCATGCGGATATTCGGCACCGAGCAGCTTGCTTACATAAATGGTTGCGCCGGTTGCCTGGTGTATCTCGACATGTGAGCTTACAAAATCGGCATGCGGGTGCGTTTCAATCACACCGATGATTTTGGCATCATGAAAAGCGGCAAAGTCGTAATAGGGTTGAGGATCGCGGGCAGGGTCGATAACAATCATTTTGCCTAAGCGCACAACTGCATAAGAAGCGTGCGCCAAACCCTTATCGTAGAATTGGTGGATAATCATGAGAATTAGACAAATATAGTTATTGTGGATTAGGTTAAAAGTAGGAGAAGGTGGCTGAATTGTTTTATTACTTTATTGTTGCAATATTTTGTTAGAAGGTTGGAACGTTGAAAGGTTGTAAAGTTGCAAGCATGATGAAATATGAAAGCCCGATCTTTCGACCGGGCTTTGACTTATAACTCAGAACACGGAATTTACCAAACGTGTATCCTGTCCTCGGGCTTCTTGTAATATTTATCGCCGGGTTGCACGTTAAATGCGGCATACCAGGCATCTATGTTGCTGATAGGTGCATTGCAGCGGTACTGCTCTGGGGAGTGGGGGTCCGTTAAAATGCGCTGGGCTGCTGACTCCGGGCGTTGCGAACTGCGCCATACCTGTGCCCACGACAGGAAGAAGCGTTGATCGGGTGTAAAGCCGTCGATCTTCTTGTTCGACTGACCTTCTTTGGTTTTCTTGAATGCCTCGTAAGCAATATTTAATCCGCCCAGGTCTGCAAGGTTTTCGCCGAGGGTCAGCTTGCCGTTTACGTGCAAGGTATCCACGACAGTAAATGCATTATACTGTGCTACCACCTGGTCGGCACGTGATTTAAACTTATCGGCGTCGTCTTTGCTCCACCAGTCGTGCAGCGAGCCATCGGCGTCGAACTGGCGGCCCTGGTCGTCAAAACCGTGGGTCATTTCGTGCCCGATAACCGCACCGATGCCACCATAGTTAACAGCGTCGTCAGCCTTAAAGTCGAAGAATGGAAACTGCAGGATGCCGGCCGGGAACACGATCTCGTTGTTGGTTGGGTTGTAGTAGGCGTTCACAGTTGGCGGCGTCATGCCCCAGCGTTTTTTGTCCACTGGCTTGCCTAGCTGCGAAACATTGTAGTTGTAGCGCCATTTGGAGATGCGTTTCAGATTGCTGTAATAGTCGTGGCGTTCGATGATCAGACCATCATAGTTCTGCCATTTATCGGGATAGCCAATCTTCACTGTGAAAGCGTTCAGTTTATTTAAAGCCTTTTGTTTGGTGGCATCGCTCATCCATTCCAAACGCTTGATGCGATCGCCCAAAACACTCTTCAGGTTGTTCACCAGGTTCACCATGTATTCTTTGGCGGCAGGGGTGAAGTATTTCTCAACATACAGTTGACCCAGTAACTCGCCGATACTTCCGTCAACCATGGCCGACATGCGTTCGTTCCGTGGGGTTTGTACTTTTTGACCGCTTAGAACGCTGCCAAACTCAAAATTGGCTTTTACAAATGGCGAACTCAATGCCGATGCGGAACCCTTCAGCATGTTCCAGTCAAGGTACACTTTCCAGTCGTTGATAGATGTCGAAGCTAAGAGTGCATCCGCCGATTTGAAGAAGTCGGGTTGGGCCACATTAACTGTATCCACGCCATTCAGCTTCATTTGAGGCAGCAGTTGCGACCAGTTCAAGTGCGGGGTAATTTGATCGAATGCTTTTACCGCATACTTGTTGTAGGTTTTGTTTGGATCGCGCATTTCAACGCGACTCATCTGGGCTTTGGCTAATGCTGTTTCTATGGTAAAAATAGTTTCAGCATTTTTTGCCGCTTGTCCGGCGTTTGTGCCGGTCATCGTAAATAAGGTGACGATATATTTTTTGTAGGCATCCTTAATCTTGCGGTTGCGGTCGTTGTCCTTCAGATAATAATCCCTGTCGGGCAAACTCGTGCCGCCTTGTCTGAACTCCACGATGTTAACGGTCGGGTGCTTGGAATCTGCGCCCACACCAGCTCCAAAAAGCGGACTGGCGTCGCCATTCACCCGTTCAGTTATCATTTCATTAACAACGCCGTTCAGATCGGTGATCTTATCGATGCGCGCCAGGTCGGGTTTTATTGGGTCAAACCCCCGCTTTTCTATAGCCACGCTATCCATGCCGCTAGCATATAAATCGCCCACGCGCTGTTTCAGGCTACCTTCCGGTTGATCAGCATTTGCGCTTACTTCTTTAAGCAGGCTCAATAATTTGTCGGTATTTTCCTGGCGAAGGATGTTGAAACTTCCCCATCGGGTCTCTTTGGCCGGTATTTCGTGTGTTTTTAGCCAGGCGCCATTGGCGTAGTCGAAAAAGTCGTCGCCAGGCTTGATGGAAAGATCCATATTAGCAGGGTCGATAAACTTTGTAGGCGGGCCGTCTTGTCCCTTTTGGCCGCCATCCGGTGCAAAAGCTGCAGCCGTAACCACTACTGCTCCACCGAGCAGCAGGTGTGATAACTTCATTTTCATATTAATTATTTGAGAAAGGTTGAAAATAGCAAAACGCCCGTGATTGAAGAGGACTGTAACAAGAATGTGATATTTTTTGGTTCATAGTTCATGGTGAATTTTTGTAAAATTTAACGATTTCGGCTATGAACTATGAACCATGATCCATGAACTTACAGGCAAAAAAGCTACTTTTGCGCGTTATGAGCATTTCTACTAAATATCAACCCAAACAGGCAGAGGATAAATGGTATAGTTACTGGATGGAGCACGGGTTTTTCAGGTCGGTGCCTGATGAGCGTGAGCCATATACCATCGTCATTCCGCCGCCAAACGTCACCGGCGTTTTGCACATGGGCCACATGCTCAATAATACCATCCAGGATGTATTGATCCGTCGTGCCCGCATGAAAGGCAAGAACGCCTGCTGGGTGCCAGGTACCGATCATGCCAGCATCGCCACTGAAGCAAAAGTGGTTGCGATGTTGAACGAGCGGGGCATTAATAAACTGGATATTGGCCGAGAAAAGTTTATGGAGTACGCCTGGGAATGGCGCAATAAATATGGCGGCATCATCCTGGAACAATTAAAGAAACTCGGCGCTTCATGCGATTGGGATCGTACGCGTTTTACGATGGACGAAGACCTGTCGGAAGCGGTGATCGATACCTTTATCCATCTTTACAAAAAGGGTTGGATATACCGTGGCGTTCGCATGGTGAACTGGGATCCTCAAGGGAAAACAGCTGTTTCGGACGAAGAGGTAATTCGCAAAGAAGTTAATCAAAAGCTTTATTATATACGATACTCGGTGGGCGCAGGGCGCGGGGCGGATGGCGAATTTTTGACGATTGCCACGACTCGCCCGGAAACGATTATGGCAGATACTGCCATTTGTATCAATCCGAACGACGAGCGGTACAAACATCTGCATGGCAAAAAAGCATTTATTCCGCTGATTGAAAAGGAAATTCCGATTATTCTGGACGAGTATGTCGATATGGAGTTCGGTACAGGTTGTTTGAAAGTGACGCCTGCACACGACCTTAATGACTATGAACTTGGTTTAAGACATCACCTACCGGTTGTCGATATTCTGAATGATGACGGTACGCTGAATGAAAAGGCCCAGATACTGGTTGGCGAGGATCGTTTTGCCGCCCGTAAAAAGATTGCTCCTTTGCTGGAATCGGCGGGAGCTCTCGAAAAGATAGAGGATTACAAATCACAGATAGGTTTTTCAGAAAGAACTGATGCCGTTATCGAGCCAAAGCTATCGATGCAGTGGTTCTGCAAAATGCCCGAATTGGCTAAGCCTGCTTTGGATTATGTGATCAAAGGCGACATCAAACTGATACCGGATAAATTCATCAACACCTACCGCTACTGGATGGAGAATGTGAAGGATTGGTGTATCAGTCGCCAACTGTGGTGGGGCCAGCGAATACCTGCCTGGTATAACGAAAAAGGGCAATGGGTAGTAGCCAAAACTGAGGCCGAAGCTGAAGAACAGTTTAGGGTTTCGGGTTTAGAGTTTAGTAGTTTGACACAAGAAGAGGACGTAGTTGATACATGGTTCTCATCATGGTTGTGGCCGATATCGGTTTTCGATGGCTTTAAGGATCCTAATAACGCCGATATTAATTATTACTATCCTACCAACGACCTCGTAACTGCACCTGAAATTCTATTCTTCTGGGTGGCCAGGATGATTATGGCCGGGCACGAGTTTAGAGGCGAAATTCCATTCAGGAACGTTTACCTGACTGGTATTGTTCGGGATAAGATAGGTCGCAAGATGTCGAAATCATTGGGCAATTCGCCTGACCCGCTCGATCTGATCGAAAAATATGGTGCGGATGGCGTGCGTGTGGGTATGTTGTTTTCTTCACCTGCCGGCAACGACCTGATGTTTGATGAAAAGCATTGCGAACAGGGTCGAAACTTTGCCAATAAAGTTTGGAACGCCTTCAGGCTTGTAAAAGGCTGGAAGGTTGATGAAAAACTGGAAAATACCAACCAGGTTGCCATCGCATGGTTTGAGAGCCGGTTTAACCAG
>Ga0068856_100000425_pt1 | contig 46387 bp, 26 predicted proteins | sample KBSCornC62_FD_66595 | JGI IMG/M metagenome (GOLD analysis project Ga0068856, IMG submission 66595) | Corn rhizosphere microbial communities from Kellogg Biological Station, Michigan, USA - KBS Corn C6-2 | ecosystem: Host-associated > Plants > Roots > Rhizosphere > Soil ...
CGGTCGTCCACCAGATTCGTATTGGAATAGATAACATAACCCCCACCGACCAGAAGCGTCATTCCGTTGGTGCTTGTGCCCACGCCAACTAGAGTCAGCGGATCAAAGTCCTCGTCTATGGCGTTGGTCAACAGGTCGCTGATGCTGATTTTCCAACGCGTCAATCCGTTTCGACCGTAACTGTTGGTATTCACCACGGGCGAATGGTTGGCGGCGATTTCCATAATCTCTACGTAAGCGAACGCAGACGGGGAGTTGGTAGTCACGGTCATCTGAATCTGGTTTCCTCCATCGGGCACAATTCCGGAGAAGCTTATGATCGTGTTGTTATTACCATTATAAACAGCACCGTTGTTGGTCCAAGCCGCACCGGAGGATTGCAGATAATTGGTCGCCGCCCCATTGCCACCAGTGACAACATACTTGCCGATTCGCACGTCGGCAGAATTGCGCGAACCAAAGACACGAACGCGGTAATTCAATGAGGGATCAAGGTTGGTGACGGCAAGCGAGGCAGACGATTCTGTGAAGAAATAGTCCTCCGTAGCATTTGTGACGGCAAAATTTCCAAGCAACGAGTAGCTTGGTGTGATCAAACCGCCATTTTGTATGCCGTTCGCAGACCAACCGGTCGCGCTGGTGGTCAAGCCGATGCTTGTCGTGCCATTGGTAGTGGTGGTGAGGTTCGCCAGCCCTAACGCAGGGTTAATAGACCCACCCAATTGCGTCCCGACCAGGTTGTTCCAATATTGTCCGAGCCAGTCCGGGCTGGTCGTGACGTTGCCGTTGTTGACATCGTTGGGGCCAAAATCAATGAGCATGGTCTGGTGAACGCCCAGCCCCGGTGTCACTGTGGCAATCTTGGAATAGTTTCCCTGCAAAGTCCCATCCAATGCGGCCACGCGATAGTCATAAGCCGCCCCCGTCGTCAGGCCGCCATCCGTGAAATTGGTTGTGCCAGCTTCAACCGTCGTCAGATAAGTCCAAGCTGTCGCTCCGGTTAGCCGGCGCTCAATCACGAGGCTGTTGCCGCTGTTTGTTGTCCAAGCCAGGATCACCGAGGTTAGCGACAAACTGTGGGCGTTCAGGTTGGACGGCGGCACCACGCTTTGCATCGCCGTCAATGCAGGCGTGTTCATCATTGCGACCGAAAGGCTCTGGGCGCGGCTGATGGCAGGACTATTGGATACAAAGCTGGATTCATCCAGCATGGCGCCAATTTCCAGGCTGGCCTGTTGCAAGCTGCCCTGGCTTTGCGCCTGCGCTTCCAGCAGATTCCATGCGGAGCGATAGACACACCAGTTTTGAAAATCCACGACTGCGGGGGTTGCGGGAGCGCCAGACGCACCGGGGCCGCCGAGGATGAATTGGTCCGGAACGTATTGTTCGGTCAAGCTGCCCGCTTGCGTCCCGTCCAAAAAAAACCAGGTATTGGTCAGCGCATAACGGAATGACAACGCCACGTCGTGCCAGTCGCCGTTCGTTGCATTGATAGAACCGGCTGTGATGCTGCTTCCGCCTGGCGAAACATAGACGAACTGGCCATTGGTAATCTGCAAGATGGCGTAGTTGCCGCCCGTGCGAACGGTGGCAAGGGTTCCGCTGCTGGTTCCGCGCACCCGGAACGACATGGTGAACGAATGCATGGTGTTCGTGGGCGTAAAAACGACCGGCGACGTGACACCAGCCGTCTGCACCAGCCGCGCATAATTGGTTGCCGAAGACAAATACGGGCGATTCGTTCTGCCTTGTGAGAGGGCTTCGAATAGCGACGGTGGAATCGAATAGTAAATTTCGGCATGGCCGTAGTCGTTGGGATGGATGCCGTCGCCGGAATTGACACCACTGATCAAACCACCGCTGTTGTTGTTGAGGACGCCATCAAGGTTGATGCTTGGAACATTCCATGAATTGATGGCGAGATTTGCTCCCTGCATTAAGGAATAGCGGCTGGCGTTCTGAATATCATTCCGCGCGTAGCACAAGCCGACCACGGGATAAAATCCATTGCTGAAGCATTGGGACATCATATTGGTAACGTTGGCGAGGTAGGTTGAAACTGTGGCAACGGGATTTATTGAGCCGCCCAAGTTGTCATTTCCCAGTGAGTAGGCAATGAGCACATAATGCGGAGACTGAGGCGTCGCAGTTGTGCCGAAACGCGCCGCGCCCCCGGAGGAAGTGTCTCCGGGCACGGAATCGTTAGTGACCACATAAGTCTTGGCCAACAGGTTGGTCGTCAGCAACGCCGCCCAGGAGTTCGAGTAGGAGCCGCCGCTGATCAACAAATTGTTGTTCGCGCCGCTGCTGCCATACCCCTTGGCAACGGACGTGCCAAAAATCGCCAACGAATTCGTTTTGGTAGAGACCACCAAAGTCACGTTGCCGCCGTTGACGTTGATAGCGGCACTGGTGCCAAAGGCTATCGCGGTTCCCGTCACAGTGAACGTTCCGCTGCTGACCACATTCCCACCGGCTTGTTGGATGACTGCGTAAGTGCCGACAGGCAACGGCGACTGGGTATTGACGGTAAAGGCATTGCCGGTAAGCGACAGGGTGCCTTGTGAAATATAAAGCGCTGGGTGCGAACCATCGTAGGTCAATGTTATCGGACGAGAACCGAGATTCACCGTCCCGCCAGAAGCGCCTTTGATGGTCGCGGCCGTAGAACCAACCGCAATGCCGGCTCCACTTGCGCTCAACGAGGTGCTGCCGCTCAGGTTGAATGTGCTGGATGAAAGTGCCGACATGTCAAAAGTTGCACCAGCAGCGATGTTCAGCGAAGACGCATTACTGATGGAGCCGCTGCCGCTCAGGGCCAGCGTGCCGGCGTTCAAAGCCACCGCACCGCTAAAACCGTTGATTCCGGCTAGTGTGACCGTGCCCGTCGTGGATTTGTTGATACCGACGCTGCCATTCAATGCCGGATTGATCGTGCCTGACTGCAAATCATAGCTGGCGGTATTGTTGTTGATGGAACCGGTTCCGTTAATGGTTCCGCCGCCAGCCAACTGCAAGGCTGTTACGGAAGCCAGATTGAGAGCGCCGAGGTTGAAGATGCCGCCGGAGTTGGTGATGGGGGCGTTGGCGGAGAAGCCGGTGCCGCTGCTGCCGCTGATGTCCAGTGTCCCGGCCTTAATGACGGTGCCCTTGGTGAACACCGCCGGCGAGTTGTAAGGCCCGGTCAGAAACAACGTCCCAGAGCCGTCCTTAATCAACTCAACATACCCAGTAGTGGTGGCCCCATTGACGCTGTCCCGGATGCGACCGGGATACGTCACTGAAGTTGAGTTGCTGACCGTCAGTATCCCAATTTGCGCGGAAGTGCCGTCGCCGCCGTCGTTGCAGATGACAGCCGAAGTGGTGCCGGAGTTATCATTTGCCACCACGCTCAGGCTCGCGACCGTCAGCTTCTTGCCCATCAGCTTGAGATAGGCATAAGGCCCGCCATTGTTTCCGTCAAAGGTCAACGTTGCATTCGAGGGCAGCGGGTTATCCACTCCCAATTGCAAGGCCGCGTTGCCGCTGGCGACGCCGGTGCTGTAGTTGCCGATGGTGACGGTCGTGCTGCTGATGGTGTTGTTGAGAACCAGCGCGCCAGCGGAGCTGCCCGGCGGAATTTGCACGCTCGAATTATGGTTTACGATCGTCGCCCCGGTATAAGTATTGGCGCCGGAAAGCGTCAGTGCGCCGCTGCCGGCTTGCTTTACCGTGCCACTGCCGCTGATCACGCCGCTCAAAGTCTGTGCTGCCGAACTGTTGTAAACGAAAGAGCCGTTGTTGGTGATGTTCCCCGCATAGCTGCCGCTGTTCAACTGGCCCGTGCCGCCAACCGTCAAGGTGCCCGCGCTGATGACTGTCGCGCCGGCATAGGTATTCACGGCGCTCAATACCAGAGTTCCAGCTCCCAGCAAATTCAACGGACATGTGGACACATTTCCTTGAATCCCGCTGGCAATCGTCAATTGGCTGCCCAGCCCCAAATTGAAGTAGCAGGTCGCGGTGCGTAATCCGAACTTACCTGCGCCGGTGATGAGATTGGTCGTGCCGGCGGCTGTCTGGATGTAGTTGCCGAATAAGTTATACGCCTCATTCGCCGAGGTCAGCGTGTTGCTGATGGTCCCCCCGGAAAGGGTGATGGGGCGGAACAGCGTTTCCGACTGATTGTTGATCTTGTTGACCGTGCCGTAAATGGTGAGGGCATTGGCATTGCCATACCCCAACGCATCGCTGGCGTTAAGGTCCAGTTCCGCGCCGTTGGTTACAACGATGCCAGAATTGGCCAGTCCACCGCTCGAACCGCCGCTGGCAACAGCCAAGATCCCAGATTGGACCAGTGTGAGACCGGAATAAGTGTTCGCGCCGGACAACGTCTGCGTGCCGGTGCCAGTCTTGGTCAGCGCCACCGAGCCACTTCCGTTGGCAATAACACCGCTGAAAGCCGGGCTGCCGCTGCTGTTATTGGCGCCGAGGGTCAGCGTCGAGGACGTCGAAGACGAATTATTGAGAATGTTACCGCCGGTGCCGGCGAGTCCGTCAAAGGTCTCGCTCTGGCCATTCAAATCGAACGTGCCGGCGGTCATATTGATGGCCGAGCCGTCATATATCTGGTCCCCACCGCTGCCGCCGAGTTGCGCCGTGCCGCCGGCGACGGTCAGGGCATAATCGGTGCCGCCAGCAGAGCCAACCGAATGGACGCTGCTACTGCTGGTCTTGCCAAGGACCATTGCGCCAGCGCTAACCTGAGCGCGAAGGGAGTTGTTGTCGGTCGTGCCGGAGAATGTCAGTGTCCCGCTGCCGCTTTTGGTAAGGAGCCGGCCTGCTTGGACGCCATTGACCGTGCCGGAGGCCGTCAGCGTCTTGCCTGAGTTGACGATCCAAGGCTGGCTGGCGCCAAGAGTGATGGAGTTGCCAGCCGAGAGATTATTCGCCGCGGCGGACATATCAATGCCACTGGTGCCGAGGGTCAGGACGCCGCTGCCGGTAATTGCGATGTCAGAGACGGCACTGGGTGCGCTGATGCCGAGCCAGGAAATGGAAGAGCCGATCGTGAGACCGGTTCCCAGTGAGGTGCCGGTCCAAGTTGCTATGTTTCCTGATGCCGGGGCAACGCTGCCGGTCCAGCTCGCCCCAGCCGTAAGATCGGTTCCCGATGCAGCCTTGATGACGGTGATGTCACGCACCTGAATTGCGTTGAGTTGCACGTCGTTGTTACCGGCCGTCGTCGTCACGGTAAACGACTGCGTCGTCGCATTGGCGGTGAACGTGCCAACCGAGTATTGGCCCACACCCCCGGCGCTTTGCGTCGAATCATACGCCAGCGTGACCGTATTGCCCCCGCTGCTGGTGAGGCTCTCGCTGCGGGTTGACCCGCGCGAATCATTGACCCAATACTGCACGGCATAACTATGCCCGACGGTCAGGTTGTTTAGCGTGATCGAGACCGAAGCGCCGGTGCCATCGAGGAAATCCGCGTTCGCAAGCAGGACTTTGTAGGCGGAAGACAACGCATTATAGGGGTTCGATCCGCTGCCAAAGCCGTTATAGTTAAATCCAAAACTGGGACTGAAGGTGAGGTTGCCCCCGGCGCCGGCGGTGCTGGTGTTGGCCGCGAAAGCGACCCCGTTGACGGTTGAGCTTGAGCCCGAAAAATTATAGGCATAATTCAACGTCCCAACAGTGCTCACATCAGTGTCCCCCGCAACCGTCGTTGGGATTTGCCAGGTGATGGCGGCACCGGAAGCCATCCGTGTGCCGGCGGCAAACACGAGGATTAACGCCATCCGAATCATGACTTGCCATATGAGCTTTTGGGCGACCACAGTCCCGCTGTAGTCGTTCCCGAGCCGGGTGTTGTTCATTTGATTATTCGCTAGCCAGTATGATTCTTCCTCACGGCAGATAGAGCGCACGATAGAAACCGTTCGAATGATTCGTGGCGCCAGAATCAATCAACTGCCACAGTCCACTGCTATTCGCCACGTTGGTGCCAATGTTCTGCCACGTCGGCGGATTCAAGCTGGGCGTGAATTGCCCGATGTATTGGTAGCCGGGCACGCCCGAGAAGTTCAACGTGGCGCTGCCACCCGGACTCTTTTGGATGCTCGTGAACTCATGGGCCTGACTCATGTAAGCCGCGCTCACTCCGTAAACGGCGGCGAGGCTCCCGCTGGAGTTACCCGTGCCGTAGCTTAAATCAATGCTCGTCACCGGGCTGGTGATGTTGGTCACGCCGATGTCCGCCGACAGCAGGCAGGGAACATTGCCAAAGGTTTGCAATCCTCCATTGCCCACGTCCACGCGACCGTTGGCCGCCCAAACGACCGGGCTGCTTGTGAACCAATCCTTGGACACGAACGTGCCCGTCTCAGTGGTGCTGTCTGCATGATGCACAACATAGTTGACGTTGACGGGACCATGACCGGCGGCAGTCAGAAACGAGATCGCCCAGACCGTCGCGGGCGTCGCGAAGGTGACTGTGTCGGAAGTCGAGGCGTCCACATACGCCACGTTGTTGCCGGTGTAGCTCGGCGCCAGTTTGTAGTGATGATCGGACTCGGAAACACTCGTGATGACCGAACCGGCAGCGGGGACACCGCTGCCAGCGGCAAAGTTGGGGGTCGTGCTGTAACCCACCTCATACCAGCTATACTGAGTGTTCGCCGTGCCATTGTCCACGGACACTGTGGTGTATGTGCCGCCATTGAAATGTTGCGCGCCCGCTTCGACAATCATGTCCTTGTTGTAGCCTGTGACGCCGATGGGATTGAAGTCTCCGCCTGTGGAACCGCTAACCGCGAGCAAACAAGCGTTGCCGCCAGCGTTGAAGCTCAAATCAATGCTGGTTACCGGGCTGGTGGTGTTCGCCAGCGCGATGTCGGTCGAGAAGATGTAGGGAAAACTTCCTGCGGACCAGATTTGCGTTCCGCGGGTGGCCGCATCCACCCGGCCACCCACACCCATCGCCAGCGAGCCGCTGCCAAACCAGTCTGGAGTTATGAAGTTGCCGCTTTCCGTCGTGTTATCCGCGTGATGCACGGTGTAGTTGATCGTGGTGTCGCCATAGGCCGCGCTGCCGAGAAACGACAAGGTCGAATACGACGCAGGTGTTGTCGCGGTGAGTGTCGCATTGGCAACGCTGCTGTTGAGGAAGACCGCATCGTTGGTCGCATAGCTGGGCGCCATGCCAAAAAAGTGATCGGCAAACGTCGCGCTGACGAAGGTTGAACCCGCAGCGGGAAGGCCGATGCTGGGGTCCGCACCGTAGTAACCACTCTCGAACCAGGTCGCATTCCGGTTGTCCGTGCCGCTATCCATTGTGGCCGTCGTGGCCGCCACCAACGCGCCTTTCTCCACGATAATATCTTGGTTGTAGCTGCCCGCCGTGAGCGCCACCGGCGAGAAACCGTAAATGCCCACCGACTTCACCGTGAGATTCGCCACCACGCTGGTAACGCTGCCGGCGCTGTTGCCGACCACCACACTGTAACCTCCCGCACTGGCGGTTTGCACGTTGCTCAACGTCAGCGTCGTATTGGTCTGGTTGCTCAACGGACTGCCGTTCTTGAACCACAGGTTCGTCACCGGCAGCACACTTTGCGCCTGATAATTGAATGACACCGTCGCGCCGGGCGCGGCCACCTGCGGCTGCGGCTGCACGGCGATGACCGGCGGCAAATTGGTCGTGCCGTAAATTCCCATATAGTAGTGCTTCAGCACCTGATTTGCCGTCAGTGCATTGGTGTAAAGCGCGACCTGAGAAATATTGCCGGTGAAAATACGTGTCCCGCCGTCCACGGTTCCGTTGCCAATCGCCCAAGGCGCCGCCCAATTCAGCGCCCCCACACTATCCGCCGTGGTTGCGACCTTGGCCCCATTCACATACAAGTTCCAGTTGGTGCCGTCATTCACGCAGACCACGTGCGCCCAATCGGTGGTCACGGTGCCGCCCGTGGCATGCTTATTGCCAGCCGTATTGTTGTAAGTTCCACCTTCATAAACGCCGAAGCCCGGGCAGCGCAGAACGATTTCATTGGCGTTGTTTGCAGAATCATAACCCTTGCCCAGAATGTAGCCGTTGCCGGAGGTGCTCGCCGACTGCACCCAGGCTTCCATCGAAATCGCGCCGCCGAAATTTAGCAAGCCGGGGTTGCTGCCCGTGCTCAAATCCACGTAAGTCGTAAGTCCGTCGAAGCTGACGCCGTTCGTGATGTAAGCGGACGGCCCGGGAACATTATTGTAGCCCGGAGCGATGTTCACGTAGGTGCCATCGTTGCCGTTCCCCGAAAGGTCAACTTCCGTGCTGTTCGTCAGACTGAGGGCATAATAGGCGATGGGCTGATCACCCAGCACGGTGCTTTCGTAATCGGCGCGCAAATTCGGTGCAGCCAGCATCACGGAGGTCAGGGCAGCCAGCAAACTGGTGTGCAAACGAAGTGGGCCGCTCATTTTTTTCGTGGGGTTGGTCATAGGTTTTGAGGGTTTATTTTTAGCAATGTTTACGGGTTTTGCTGCGTGGCGTAGCCATTAGCGAGAAAGAAAAGATCCTGCGCACATTGAGCATTACTGGGCGGCGAGCCGACCTTGCCCGGATCCATGTTCAAAGCGTAAGCAACCGTGGCGCTACTCACCCAGTGGTGACTGTCTGCATGCCCGTCAGCCCAATTGAAGGAGCTGTTGTTGCCGTGCCATGACGCAACCGAATCAATGAAGCTGGCGCCCGCAAACGTCGGCGGCGTTCCTGGATTCATCACCCATGAATTCAAGTTTTCGCCGCGCGGGTCGTTTTCTTCCACCCAAAGAAAACGCCCGCTCGGATGGCTGATGGCGCTGGTCTTGACAAGTTGGGCATACTGCCCGTTGAGCGTGGCCACGCCGGAATAGCTGCCGTAGGCAAATGCGCCGGGTGAGGCCGTTGGGCTCGCGACGACCGGGCTGCGGCTCCGGGCGTCCGCCGGGCAATGCAACACATTTACGTTGGGTGCGTATTGATACAGCGCGCCTTGCTGGTAGCAGGCTTGCAATAAAAGCGTAGCCTTCTCCTGCGCCGAAGCCCCCGGAGGAACGGCCGGAATCGGATTGGGCTTGTCGTAACGCCACGGGGCATCGCCCGTCGCATTTTTAACCGTATCGAAGTTGATCAGCCGTTCTTGGTTATCGCCGCTATACATCGTCCATGCAATCGCGAGCTGCTTTTGATTGCTCAAACACGTGACCCCCATCGCCTTCAACTTTGCCTTGGAGAGGGCGGGCAACAGCATCGCGGCAAGAATCGCAATGATCGCAATGACGACCAGCAGTTCAATCAACGTGAATCCGGCGCGCGGCCGCGCAGAAGTGGTTTTAGTCTCTGGGACATTTTTACGCACGTGAGGGTTGGTCAGAGCATTCATTTTTGGGCTTCACACACACTATACCTAACGGGTTCACTCACCGTCTATGCCCCAATCGGATGATTTGAATTCTCCGCACTAATACGGGGTTGAATGCGGGTGAACCCACCCGACTCATGAACCTTTCGAAGGTTAGCTTGGCGGCCAACGACTTGGAGCAGCGAGGTTCAGAGGCACGATTCGCGGCTTTCACAATTGGATGCCCTGAGCGGCTTCGCCAAGGGGAGTTGCGCCAAACAATTCCTATCCGACTCAAGGAACTTGAAGCCGGTAAAACCTGCGAGGATTGCTCGGCTGAATTTCATAGGGCGAAACCGCCGTCGCGTTCGTCGTCCACGGCCCGGTGATCTCTGGAGCTTCAAGCAGCGTGCCGTAAGACCATGAGAGCAGCCTCTTCCCGCTGTTTTGCGTGATGGCCAGCGTCGGATGAACAGCAACACCACTGAGCGCGAAGATCGCCGCGACGCCGCTCATGTTGTTGCCCGTGCCCCAGCTCAGATTGACGTTTGTCACTTGGCTCGTGATATTCGTCAACGGGATGTCCACTCCGTAAAGTCTCGGGTTGTTATTGTTCACATTGTTAAAAGAGCCGGTGACGACATCCACCCGGCCCTGGGCGTTGAAGACCACAGGCGTGTTGAAGAACCAGTCCGGCGCGGAAAGCAACCCGGTTTCGGAGCTGCCGTCCGCGTGGTCCACGCGGTAGTTCATCCCGACCGGACCGTGCCCGGCGGAAGTCAGAAGTGACAAAGTGGAGAACGCGCCCCGAGTTGCCAATGCAAGGTTCACGCTGTGGGTGAAATCAACCATCGCAACGTTGTTTGAGTTGTAGGCGGGCGCAAAAGCGTAGGTGTGATCCGTGCTCGCCGCGTTCGTAATGACAGAGCTTGGAGCGGGCAAGCCTGTGGTCAGCGCCGCGGCATTGTATCCCTGCTCATACCAACTGTTGTCGGTGTTCGAGATGCCGGCATCCATCGAAGCGGTCGTTTTGAGCGTGGGTGGATTGGGCGCGGTTTTCTCGACCACCATATCCTGAGTGTAACTGCCGGGCATCAAGGCAATCGGCGCGAATTTGCCCGAGCCGGCTCCCCTCAGCACAATGCTGCGCTGCGTCAGTCGCGGTGCGGTGCTGGCGTAATTCCAATACACGCGGAAGTCGTAGCGCACGCCAGCGGTTGCCTGAAAATAAAGCCCGAAGGTGTGATACCGCGCGTTTGGGAACTCATTGCGCGCCAAATCGCGCGAGGCCACGACCTGGTTTGCGTCCACATCCACCACGGACAATGTCGCTACAGCGCTGTTGTCCTGGTTGAAGTTGTCCACCTTCAACTCGAATTCCGCTTTCCACGCGCCCGGGGAAAGTTCCGTCGTGCCCGGCCCGCGCGTCAGGTAGCCCGATAACGCATCACGCACGGAATCGGCGGACCATGCGTTGTGTCCATCGAGACGCCCGATGTCGTGGGTCAAGTTCGCGGCCAACCAATTGCGTTCGCCGTCAATGGTCACGTCGCTCACGATGAGCGTGGGCGCGCCGCCGACTTGATTCCAATTGACCCGGAACTCCAGTGAACCGCCCGCAACCAGATTCGTGAAGGGCAGGCGAAAATCCTGCGACTGATTTGCGCTGGTGAATGAATTCCAAGGCGCAACGCCACTGGCTCGCACGATCCCGTTCTCCCGCACGTCGAATGAAACCAGATTCGCGCTGGAGAAGTTCAGCGTATTGACGGCCATCCGAAAATGAGCGGTGTGGGCTCCGGTCGAAAGCGATGTGAGATAGGGGCCTGCCTGCAGGATCCCCGCTTGTCCGGCGATCGCTGGACTGCACGCCCAAGCCAGCGTTCCCGTGGGCATCCCGACGGAATGGTTGAAGGCCCAATCGCCCGAACCTTTGGCGAATGGCAACTGCGACGTTGTCGGTGCGGCCAGTTCACTGAGAGCCATGACCGCCGAACTTTGGCGCGCCGCATCAGCGGAGTCGAACGACCCGGCCCACGACATGCCAAGTTGATTGGTGCTGTTGCGAGCCTTGGTCCAAACCGAGCGCGCATTGGCGAAAAGGAAATTCAGATACGCCGGCTTGCGATTAACGTCGTAGAGATACGCCAGATTGCGGATGAAGATCCCCTTGAATTGCGGCACGTCCGTTCCGCCGCAGGTGGGATTGCAGGGCGATGGTTCGGTGAGAATACCGCTGACACCGACAAGGTTGCTGACCGCCGCATCCGCGATGACTTCGGCTTGGACCAGATAATTCGAGTCACCCGTGGCTTTATACAAGTCCGTCAGGCCGCCGAGGATGACGCCTTGATTGTAAGTCCAGGTCGGCTGGAGATTGTTGGTGCAGGAATCCAGTCCGTCGTTGACGAGATTTTGCGCATTGATCATTCCGCTGGCTTTAAACCACGCCCATTCATTCGTGGCCCAGTAGAAATAACTTCCCGCTCCGCCGTCGCCTGGTGTCCGCTGATGCAGACGGATGGCCGCAAGGAGGAACACTTCATTGGCGATGGCGTTTTTGTAAGTGTGGGCCTTGTCCCACCAAATTCCTCCTCCGCAGGGATTGCCCCAGCCGCCGGTCATGTCGGAAAAAATGGTTTTGGCCATGTTGAGGTATTGCGTATTGCCGGTAAGATCGTAAGCGCGAATCCACGCGTTCGCCCACCAGCCCTCGTCGTCATAGAAGTTGTTCAAAAAGTTGCCGCCTGAATTTTGGCTGAACGTGTTTTGGAGCGTCGCCATATGGCTCACATCGTTGTTGGCGACGATGTGGCTTTCGATGGCCTCGACGCATTCTGCCGCATTCCACCAGCCGGCTGAATCCCACAAGCCGCTGGCGTTATACCATTGTTGCAGCGCCGCAACCGCGCTGGCGGTGTTCGCATTGAGATCATCGCCCGGCGCGATGATCACGGATTGACTGGGAACGGGAGTGACGTCGCGCACTTGAAAGAGGTTGACCTGTGCGCACTGCGTGCCCCCAACCGTGGACCAAGTATTCAAACTGATTGTCTGCCGGGGCGCATCGGCAATGAACTGGCCAATGACAAAATGTCCGCGTCCGGTTCCGTCCGCCGGAAAATACAAGGCTCCGGACTGGCCCGCTGTGCCTTCATCGCCGTAGGCGTTTTCCCAACGCCGCGCGCCGATGTTGCGCATGTCTTCGACCCACAACTGCACCTGATAGGTATGCCCCACAATTAGGCCGCCCCAACTGAAGCTGCCGGCCGTGCCATTGTCGCTGTAGCGGGCCGATTGCAAGAGGGTGTTGTAGTTTGCATTAGCCGTTCCAGGGCTGCCGAAAAGATTCGTCTGGTTGTCGAACCATGAATTGAGGCTGAAGTTGGGCAGGTCATTCGAGCGGAAGGTGACGCCATTCACCGGGAGCAACTCCGCGCCCGTCCCATGAGGCGCCCATGAACCGAAATAAACTCCCCCCGTGCTCACATCCGAAGCGCCGGAAACGATCTTAGGAGACTGCCAAATGATCTGGGCGGCGCGCGCAGTTTGACTGACCAAACACAGGCAGGCGGCTGAAACGCTAAGGATGATTTTTTGCATCATTGACTCCAAGCGAAATGGATCGGGGGTGCATCCCTTGGAATCCACGAGACTATAACGCTGGCCGATAGACGCGGCTATGCCCTAAATGGATGATTCGCTTTCAGCGCAGAAATCTAATCACGGCTTCCGTCCGCGAGCGCACGTGGAGTTTTTCGTAGATGTGCTTCAGGTGGGTGCGAATCGTGTTTACACTGACAGATAAACGGTCCGCGATTTCCTTCGTGGAATAGCCTGAGGAGAGATATTGCAGGATTTCCTCCTCGCGCTCGGAAAGGCTCTCGATGTCCCCATCGGTGTTGCTGTCCCTTCCGAGAAAGGCCTGCACCACCTGGCGGGCAATCTGGCTGCTCATGGGCGCCCCACCCTGCTTCACATCCTGAATGGCGCGCAAGATCTCGGCGGGATCTGCCCGTTTCAACAGGTAACCGCTTGCCCCAGCCTTGAGCGCGCCAAAGACCTGCACACTGTCTTCATACACCGTCAGGATGAGGATTTGGACGGAGGGGCATAGTTCCTTGAGTTCCCGCGTGCAGGTCACGCCGGACATGCATGGCAGATGGACGTCCATCAACACCACGTCCGGCGCGAGTTTTGGGATCTTCTCCAATGCGTCCTCGGCGGAATCGAATGTGGCTACACATTCAAATCCGGGCGCTTCATTCAGGTAAAGAGCCAGCGTCGAACCGAAATCTGGATCATCTTCAACGATGGCAACTTTGATTTTCATGCTCTTTAAATAACACAGTTGCCATGCAAATTGATATCGCTTAAACGGGTGATACTTGCGGCGCCGCGGATGGCAACGGAAGCACCAGACGAAACAGGGTGCCTGCCCCCGCCTTGCTTTCGCAGAAAAATTGGCCGCCAATCTTCTCCACCCGCCGGCGCATGTTTCGCAGCCCCTGGCCCGTGGGAGCCTCCGGCGCTTCGGAGAATCCGCGGCCATTATCCTGAATGGAAATTTCCAGCGCCGACTCCTTCCAGTGAAAGCGCAGCCAGACTTCCGTGGCCCCGGAGTGCTTCGCGATGTTGTTCGATGCCTCGCGCACCGTCAGATAAATATGATGGCGCACCTCCGACGACACCGGCACGGCGGGCAGCACCTTGTCCACTTCCAGGCGGCAACGAATCGGCGTGGGCGCAAACAATTCTTCGGCGGTGTGACTGAGATAATTCACCAGGTTCGGCAACGAATCGTTGGCCGGATTGATGGCCCATACGATTTCATCAAGCGAGGTGACCAGTTGATGCGATTTCTCCGTCACCCGCCGCAGCCGGCCCCGCGTTCCTTCGGGCACCGCCTCGTCACGACTTTCCATCGCGCTGAGGAAGCGGATTTGCGTCAGTGCCGCGCCCAGGTCGTCATGCAAGTCGCGGGCGATGCGCGCACGCTCTTCTTCCATGACCCGTTGGTGTTCGATCTGCTCGCGGCGATGAATTTCAGCAGACAGTTGAACCGTTCGTTCTTCCACCTTGCGGCGGAGTTGCGTGATCCAAATCAAAGCGACCATCAGCACGAGCACCAAGGCGCCGGCGACGGTCATGGCTCGCCGAACCGTCCACCAGGACGGCCGCGCCAACACCACCAAGTCCGCCGGTGACCGGGCCAGGATACGCACTGCGCCGGCGCGGCGTCCAAGCTCTTCGTAAGACTCCGGGTCCATTTGCCAGACGCCCGTGACCTGCAGCGTGGTGCCGGGCTGCAGCGGTTCCTTCAGCTTCGCTCCCACCGGCAGAAACGCCTGCAATGTCCGCCCAAGCGAGCGCAATTCCAAGACCCGGTATTCGCCCAACACTTGTTCGCCTACGACCACGCCCGTCAGCTTCACCAGATAAGAATCGAGTTTCCAGTCGGTAAAACTGTTGGTGGTGATTTCCTGCGCCGTCACCGTCCCAGTGCCGCCAGTTTTCCGTGCCAACACCTCGGTCAGGACAGGCGAATAGCCATGGGCATCCTGAAACCCGACCACTTCCACACGGTCGCCCGGTAAAAAATTTTCGCCGCCGACATTCGGTGTGGCTGGCGTCCGCCAAAAGGACCAACGGGAACTTCCGAACTGGGAATCGAGCGCCACTTGCTGTTTGAAAATCGCCATCGCCGCCCCGGTGTCATCCTGCAAGAAAAGCCGCTGGCCGTCCTGCAAAGTAAGCACACCTTCCACGCGAACGCGGTGCGCTCCCCCGCCAGCATCGCCTACTCGCAGCAGACTTTGAATTGGCAGTTTGGGTTGAGAGAATGGCGCGGGCGGTTCGCTCTCGATTTCCAAGAATTTGAGAGATGGAATCAGCAGGTGAACACCGCGCGTCCGCCCCAAATCGTCCAAGGCCGCCAGAGCGACGCCTTGAATCCGGATCGAAGCGTCCACCAGCCGGTTGACGACTGCATCCGCCGCCGCTCCCAAGCTCGCGGTTACCTGTCTTCCTTCGCAGTTCAACAAGAGATGCGCCCCGTCCGTTGCCCGCACCACGCCTTGCATCTCGACCCACTGCGCATCCATCCGGCCGTTGGCGAGTTGATCCCAAGGAATGTGTTTCGGCGGGGGCAGCGTGCCCCGGCCGAGAAACACGACTTTGTCAGCGGCGATATGGGGTGTTAGGTCTTCGCTCACCCCAATCTCGCCCGTGACCTCCACAAATCCGCCCAGCTCGGTGATCTTGCCGGCGCTGGTTGATCTGGTCACCACCTGGATGCCAGCCGAATCATCCTGCAAAAAGGCTCCCATCAAACTTGTCGCCACGCCGCGGACCGTCACCGTTGCACCCCGTCGCCAGTCTTCCATGCTCATCTGGCGAATCTGCGCAATCCTCGTGATGCCCGCGGCATTCGGTTTCGCCGTTTGGGAGTGATCGACCGGGGCGGAAGGTTGGTCCGCCGATTCTTCGGACTGGGCCGGCAATTCCTCAAAACTGGTTGCCCGCAGCGAAGCCGCCACCCACACCCCTTTCACATTGAACCCGCCCTGGCAGATGCCGGTCATTCGGACTCGCCGCCCGTTTTCTGGAAGCGTCTTGGCCACCCCCAGATCGGCCATTGAAACGCTCATGCTCCGAGCGCCCGATTGCAATTTGAGAAAAACCTGTCCGCCGCTCGTTTGTTTGAACTGGATCGTTCCTTCGACTTGCGCCCACAGGAAATTCGCTCCTTCAGGCAACGGTTGTTCGGGTGAGAAATGCGCCGGCGTAGCGGCCGCAGTCGGCGTGCGCACCTGCGCCCGGACTCCTCGAATTCCCGCCTTCCCGCCTTGATATGTGCTCCAACCTTCCAGCCAAATGCGCTGACCGGGCGTGAACTGAAACAACTCCGCCGGCCCATCCATTTCCAAAAAGCCGGAATCGTCCAAGAGTTCAACACTGCTGGTTCCGGCAATCTTCCCGACCACGACGGACTCAAACTTCACCGCGTAGCCAGCCTCGGCACGCACACGCAACTCACGCAACCGGGAGATGTTGGTGATGACCACGTCGGACGGTTCCTGGTATTGCCACTCGATCCACGAGGCGCAGGTGGTTTTGTCACTTGGCCGATCCAACCATTTCGTCTCGATCAATCCATCGAACACACGACCAACCGTCTCCAAAGGCGGGTTGTCACCTTGCGCCGTGATCCGGTCGAGATAGATGGGCGTGGGGCCGGAATCGTCGGACGACTTGCCCATCAACTCGATTTCCGCGAGCTGGACGCAGTTGGCCGATTCGGGCTGGCACACGCGATCAATATCGAAGCGATAGAGGTTAAAGGCATTCGTGTTCGTCAGCGTAAACACACGTCGCTGATGGCGCTCTGAGAAGACTTCACCCGTGCGTTTGTCCAGTGTCGTCCACGTCCTCCCGCCATCATTGGAACCCAGCAAACGCCAATCCTGCGGATCGCGTTGTTGGAAATCATTGGCCGAAGTTAGCGCATACGAACCCACGATTTTGCGCGGGCCCGGAGCAGTTGAATCCATAGCAGACAAATCCGCACAACTGAAGAGCAGCATGAACAGCCACAAACGTCTTATACAGCAGCGCATCTCGGGTAGGTGGTGCGGAAAATAATGCACTCACAGGGAAAGTCAATTCCCTGCGGGGAAACTTACTCCGTCCCGCTTCCAACCGGGGGAATTGTGAAAACACACCGACTTATGCTCAGACAAAACGACGCAAAATCGCTTCGAGAAGTATCGCGCGATTGGTTCCGCGTCGCGCGCATTTCTTCGATCTCTTCCCATGGATAATTTGCCACATAAATATTTCATCGTTTGATTGGCCTTTTGCCGGTTCAATCTCGCTTTATAGGGATGGGAGACGGAGCGCAACGGAATATCCTTGAAGCTCCGAATCCCCCGATCGCATGAAAAATCATCGCCGGGAACGGCTACAATTACGTTTGATTTCGAAAATCAGGGAGGGAATGATTCCCACGTTTCGATGAACGATTTTCCCAATCGCGATGTGGAGGTGTTTACGGCGGCCATCCAATTGCCCGCCGATCAGCGGGCCGCCTATCTGGAGCACGCTTGTGCGCGGGATGCACGGCTGCGCCAACGGGTGGAAAAACTGCTTCAGACCCATGATCAAGTTGGAGATTTTCTGGAGCAGCCGCCGCTGAATAGCGCCCTGGAAACCCGACCGGCAATGTCTGCTGGCGAGAAGGCGGGCGATCGTATCGGCCGTTACAAGCTGCTGCAGCAAATCGGTGAAGGCGGTTGCGGTGTGGTCTATATGGCCGAACAGGAGGAACCGGTCCGTCGCCGCGTTGCCCTGAAAATCATCAAGCCGGGCATGGACACTAAAAATGTCATCGCCCGTTTCGAGGCCGAGCAACAGGCGCTCGCGTTGATGGACCATCCGAACATCGCCCGAGTATTCGATGCGGGCGCAACGGCATCCGGCCGGCCGTATTTCGTCATGGAACTGGTTCGCGGCATCAAAATCACCGAATACTGCGATCAACATTCACTGACGACCGGGGAACGGTTGTGCCTTTTTGTCCAGGTCTGTCAGGCGGTGCAACAGGCGCATCAGAAGGGCATCATTCATCGGGACATCAAACCCTCCAATATCCTGGTGACCACGACGCCCGAAGGCGTGCCGCTGCCGGTGGTGATTGATTTTGGGATAGCCAAGGCGACCACGAACCAGCGGTTGACCGACAAAACCCTATTCACCGCGTTCGAAATGCTCATCGGCACGCCAGCCTACATGAGCCCGGAACAAGCTGAACTTAGCAGTGCCGACGTGGATACGCGCACCGACATTTACAGCCTGGGCGTGTTGCTCTACGAATTACTGACCGGCACGACGCCGTTTGATGCCGGCAAACTCCTGAAAGCGGGCCTCGACGAAATCCGCCGGGTCATCCGCGAAGAAGAACCCGTCAGCCCTTCCACGCGCCTGAGCAAGATGACCGGGGAGAATTTAACCGCCATCGCCCAACATCATCAATCCGAACCGCCCAAGTTGATTCGGGTAATTTACGGCGATCTGGACTGGATCGTGATGAAAGCACTGGAGAAGGATCGCACGCGGCGCTACGAAACGGCCAACGGTCTGGCGCTGGACGTAAAGCGGTATCTGGCCAACGAACCCGTTTCGGCGCGCCCGCCCAGCCGGCTTTACAAACTTCAAAAACTGGCGCTGCGAAACAAGCTTCTGTTCGTTGGCCTTGGTGTCATCGCCTTGTTGCTGGTCACGAGCCTGATCATTGTTTCGGCGTCGTTCGCCAAGGAACGACAGGCGCGGCGGGAGGCGGATGGCGCCTTGCAACAAGCCGAAACCGACAAGGCCAAGGCCCAGACCGAGGCAGCCAAGAGCCAACAGGTGACCCGGTTTCTTGAGGACATGTTGCAAGGCGTCGGCCCCTCCGTTGCCCTGGGCCAGGATACCACCATCTTGAAATGTATTCTGGATCGGACGGCGGAAAGCATCGGGATCGAGCTGACCAATCAACCGGCCGTCGAAGCGGAACTGCGCAACCTCATCGGCCGGGTTTACTTTGAGATCGGGAATTATAGTCAGGCGGAAAACATGCAACGCGCCGCGCTGGCCCTCAACCGCAAGTTGTTTGGCACGGAAAGCCCGGAAGCGGCCACGGCCCTGAACGATCTGGGCCTGGCGCTTTTCCAGGAAGGTAACTGGACCGAAGCGGAAAACGCGCACCGGGAGGCCCTGCGCATCCGACAGCAGCACTTCGGCAATGAGAATGCCGACGTGGCAACGTCGCTCAACGATCTGGCCACCGTGCTCCGGCATCAAGGCAAGCTCACAGAGTCGGAAACCCTGACGCGGGAAGCGCTGGGCATCCGGCAAAAATTATTTGGAGCCGAATGCCTGGAGGTCACGTATTCGCTTCATAACCTGAGCGTAGTTCTGGGTGACGAAGGCAAGCGGGTGGAAGCGGAGGCGACCGCGCGGGAACTGTTGGCGATGCGGCGCAAATTGCTCGGCCCTCAAGATCCGCTGGTGGCCGCGGCACTCAATGATGTTGCTTGGGCCGCCGGCTACAATGGCAAAGCGGATGAGGCGGAAACCTTGCAGCGAGCGGCACTGGAAATTCAGCGGAAGATGCTGGGCGATGAAAATCCCGCCGTGGCGAAGACGCTATCCTCGCTGGCGGAGCGGATTCGACAGCGGGGAAACCTGGCCGAGTCCGATGCGTTGTTGCGAGCGGCCCTCTCGATTCAAGGCAAGCTGCTGGGAGAGCAAAATCCGGATTTTCTTTACACGCTGGACAGCCTGGGTTCCACCCTTGAAAGCGAAGGGAAATGGCCGGAAGCCGAGACTGCGCATCGCCAGGCACTGGCGGCGTGGCGCAAAGTGGCTGGCAACGAGGACCCCAGGACGCTGTCCGAGCTGGAGCGTCTGGGCCGCGCGCTGCTGGCTCAGAAAAAAATTGATGAAGCCGAGCAGCTTCTGGATGAAACCCTCACGCCCGAACTTGTGATTCAACCGGCCAGCGCCGGCATGCTCAGTCTCCGGTGCGAGCTGGAAACGCGCCGCGGCAAGTGGCAGGCCGCCGCCGCCGATGCCGCACTCGCTGTCCGTCATCAACCGCTCAGGAGCGAACGTTATTCCCTGCTGGCCGCGCTGCTCATCAAAACCCGCAACCTGGTTTCTTATGAACAATTCCGCCAACGGCTGCTCGCCATGAACGCCAATACCACGAACATGTTCGTTGCGGATCAGGTGGCGAAGGCCTGCCTGCTGCTGCCGGCTGCTCCGGCGGATTTGAAAGTGACCAGTCGTTTGGCGGATTTGGCGGTGACGAACGGAGCCGGTGACGAAGGTGCCCTGCCCTATTTCCAAGTCTGCAAAGCGCTCTCCGAATACCGGCAGGGACATTTTGCCGAGGCTGGCGAGTGGGCTCAAAAAACGCTTCGCCTCTCCGGCAATGATGCGCACGGACACGCTTATGCCGTGTTGGCGATGGCTGACTGGCAGCTCGGAAACAAGGAAGCGGCGCTCGCCATGTTGGCGAAAGGAAATTCATTGGCGCCAAGCCTCATGCCCGAAAGCATCGCGGAGGCTCCGGGCAACGCCTGGCAAGCCTGGCTCTTTGCCCGGGTGACGCTCGACGAAGCCACGGCCCTCATTCAGCCCGGCAGCACGGCTGAAAACAATGCGGAACAGCCATCGCAAAATCCAAAATAAACCCGCCCCGCGAAATGTCACCGAAATGTCACTGACACCCTCATCCGCAACGCTATCATTGGGTGACGACATGAGCGACGCCACACTATTGTTGAACGCAGTGGAGCAAGGCGAGCCCCAGGCCGCCGAAAAGCTGCTCGAACTCGTTTACGAGGAGCTGCGCCGGCTGGCCATCAGCAAGATGGCCCGGGAGGCACCCGGACAAACCTTGCAGCCCACGGCTTTGGTGCACGAGGCGTGGTTGCGCTTGGTGGGCAATCATCACCCCCAATTTGAAAATCGCGCCCACTTCTTTTCCGCCGCCGCCGAGGCGATGCGCCGCATCCTGATTGACCGCGCCCGCCGCAAACTCGCCGTGCGTCACGGCGGCGGTTTTGAACGGGTTGATCTGGACGGACAAGATTTGGCGGCTGCCGAAGCTGACCAGCAATTATTAGCCGTCCACGAAGTGCTGGATAAACTCGCCAAGGAACATCCGGTTCAGGCCGAGGTGGTCAAGCTGCGTTACTTTGCCGGCATGACCAATGAAGAAACCGCGCAGGTTCTGGGCATTTCGGTTTCCACGACCAAGAACTACTGGAACTTTGCCCGCACGTGGATTTTCCACGAGATCAAGCAGTCCTAGTCCGTTCCCCCTGCCTCCTGAGTTGGCATCCCTCCATCCACCTCACCAATTCCGCTCACGAAACTTCACCGGGCGGCAAAAAATAGTTACAAGCCATTGGCCTCTTCTTGGCGAAATCTCGCACTGTATTGATGACGGGAAATGCGTCAGGCAACGACACCCATTTAAACCATGAATACGATGACCACCAAAGACGGAACGCAAATCTATTTTAAAGACTGGGGCGCGGGACAGCCCGTCGTCTTCAGCCACGGCTGGCCGCTGACGTCAGATGCCTGGGAGGCGCAGATGTTTTTTCTGGCTTCGCACGGCTACCGCTGCATCGCGCACGACCGGCGCGGTCATGGCCGGTCCAGCCAACCGTGGAACGGCAACGACATGGACACTTACGCCGACGATCTGGCGGAGCTGTTTGAAAAACTTGACTTAAAAAACGCCGTCATGATCGGCCACTCCACCGGCGGCGGCGAGGTGGCCCGCTACATTGGACGTCATGGCACCAAACGCGTGGCCAAAGCGGTGCTCATGGGTGCGGTAACACCAATCATGATCCAGACGCCAGCCAATCCCGGCGGGCTGCCCATGGAAGTCTTCGACGGTTTTCGCGCGGCGTATCTGGCGGATCGCTCCCAATTTTTTCTGAACGTCGCCAGCGGACCGTTCTTCGGTTTCAACCGGCCCGGCACGAAGGTTTCCCAAGGCTTGATCAATTTCTGGTGGCTGCAAGGCATGATGGCTGGTCACAAAAATGCCTACGACTGCATCAAAGCTTTCTCGGAAACGGATTTCACCGAAGACCTCAAGAAGTTTGACGTGCCCACGCTGATCCTCCACGGCGACGACGACCAGATTGTTCCCATTGGCGCCTCGGCGATGCTTTCGGCAAAGCTTGTGAAGAATTCCATCCTGAAAATTTATCCCGGCGGAACACACAGCCTGGGCGACACGAACAAGGACAAACTCAACCAAGACCTGCTCGAGTTCATTCGATCCTGATTTCATTCGATTACCACCAACCACCAACCACCAACCACCAACCACCAACTACCAACACTGAAAAACAAAACATTATGAACCAATACCACAAACTCTACACCCCACAGGATAGCGCCGTCGTCTTCATTGACCAGCAACCGCAGATGACCTTCGGCATGGCGAGCGCGGACCGCGCCACCATGATCAACAACGTCACGCTCCTCGCCAAAGTGGCGAAGGAGTTTAACGTGCCGACGGTGCTCACCGCCGTTGAAACCGAATCGTTCAGCGGCTACATCTGGCCGCAGTTGCTCGATGTGTTTCCCGGTCAGCCGGTCGTCGAGCGCACTTCGATGAATTCGTGGGATGATGCGGGGTTCCGCAAGGCCATCGAAGCCACCGGCCGCAAGAACATCCTCATGACCGGGTTGTGGACGGAAGTCTGTATCACCTGGCCGACCATTGAGATGCTCGGCGCGGGCTACAATATTTACGTCGTCGAGGATTGCTGCGGCGCGACCTCGCCCGCCGCGCAGGAAGCCGCGCTATCGCGCATGGTGCAGGCTGGTGCCGTCCGACTCACGACCATCGCCGCCTTGCTGGAATGGCAGCGCGACTGGAAAAACCGGGAGCACTACAACAATCTCATGGGCTTGCTCAAACAACAGGCAGGCGCTTACGGCGTCGGCGTGGAATACGCCTACACCATGGTTCACAAGGCGCCGCAGTCGGCTCAGAAGCCGCAGATCGTGCCGAAAAAAGCACACTGAGGCTAGGCTCAACCCCAAGCCATTATGAAAACCAAACTACTCGTTTCAAGTCTCGCGGTGGCGTTGTTGTTCGCCACCGCGAGCGCAGCGGATTCACCCGCCGCTCCAAAGGAAAATGTCTTTGCCACCAAACCGCTGGGCGTCCAGTGGTCCATCAAAATGGTCGGCCCTTACATGGAGGCTGCTGATCTCCAAATCATCTGCCTCTTTAAACACAAGGCGTCCGGCGATACCTACATAGGCGCGGCGAAGGATACCGACGCGCATCTCGGCGGCCTGCTGTCGGCATTGCGCAATCGCGGTGAGTTTATCGGGGAACAAGGCGAGACCATTCTGTTCACGCCTGCCAAAGGTTCCATTCCCGCGAAGCGTTTCCTCGTTATCGGGCTGGGCGATGAGAAAGATCTGTCACTTGGCTCGTTGCAACTCGTCGGACGCATCGCCGCCCGCGAGGCCGTGCGGCTCAAAGCCAAGCACGTGGCTTGGGCGCCGGTCATTCGTGATCAAGGCAACTCGACGATTGAGGTCGGCATCGGCGACCGCGCTTTTGCCGAACAATTCATCTCTGCTTACGACACCGAGAAGCGTTTGCAGGCGCAGAAACTGGCGCCCGAGTTCAGCATTGAAACCGTCGTGATCGAAGCCGGGCCGTCCTACTTCGACGGCGCGGTGAAGCAGGTTGGCGAAGGCATTGAAGCCGTCAGCGCCGAACTCACCAAGCGCGACCCGACTCCTTACGTCTCAGCCACAAAATAATCCCATGCGCCGTGAATGGATCATTCCAGTGCTGCTGGCCGCGCCATTCACGGCGCTGGCGGATGAACCGGCTCCCGAGAGCCAGTTCGTGCCGCCAGCCTACAAGATTCTTCGCTTCGACGAAAATTACGCCTGTCTGAGCAATCCGACCAATCGCACCGACTGGTTTGATCCGATCAAATACATTCCGTTGCGAACGAATGCCCCGGGTTGGTATCTGACAATGGGCGGTGAAGTGCGCGAACGGTTTGAGGGAAATTACGATCCCAACTTCGGCATCGGCGGCGAAGGACCGGATACATACTGGATGCAACGCGTCACGCTGTTGAGCGACGTTCATCTCGGCGAGCGTTTCCGGATTTTTGCCGAGGGAATCTCCGGCGTGATTGAAGGGGAAAACCCGCCGGCTCCGAGCGTGCAAGATGATCCGTTGGATCTGCAATTCGCCTTCGCCGAGTTTCGGCCCTACCTCGCGGACGATGAAAGCCTCACGCTGCGCGGTGGACGTTTCGGCATGAGCTTTGGCTCCGGCCGGCTCGTCGCGACGCGAGCGGCGCCGAACATTCCCTTCCGGTTCGATGGCGGTGAAATGATTTACGAGCGGCCACTGTGGGAGATGACGGCCTTTCTCACACGGCCGGTGGAGGACAATGGCGGAATTTCCGGCAGCGATCCCGGCACGACATTCTGGGGTCTCTACGTCACGCATTGGTTTGATGCCAAGCACAAGCTGGGCATGGACGCATACTATCTGGGCATCGAAAACCAGAGCGCATCTTATGCCTCGGGAACTGGCCGGGAGAACCGGCATTCGTTCGGCTCGCGTTTCTTCGGCTCCCGAAATCATTGGGACTGGAATGGCGAAGGCGTGGTTCAGGTCGGAACGTTTGGCGACGAATCCATCTTCGCATGGACGGCGAGTCTGGATTCCGGCTACTCGTGGGACGCAAGATTTCAGCCGCGGCTCGGTTTAAAAGTGGACGTCGCGAGCGGCGACACCGGCAACGGTCATCAAGGCACCTTCAACGCGCTCTATTTCAAATCCGGCTATTTCAACGACGCCAGCCTGATTCGCCCCGCAAACCTGATTGACGTGCATCCCAACCTCGCGGCAAATCTGACCCGCACCGTGTCCATCAATGGCGGGGCGGATGTGTTCTGGCGTTATTCAAAGGACGACGCGATCTATGCGCCGCCGGGTTTCATCGAAATCCCGGCCACCGGCGGCTCCGCGTATGTCGCCACGGCGCTGGATCTGAACCTGGAGTGGCACATCCAAAGGCATCTCACCTTTGGTGCTTCTTACGTTCACTTCTTCACCGGCAGCTACGTTCACGACGCCGGCGGCAAAGACGTGAATTACGTTTCCACGACCCTGAGCTTTCTCTTTTGACGAACCACGATTATGAACGAACCCATCCATGTCGCCATCACCCGCAAGGTCAAGCCCGGTTGTGAAGCCGGGTTTCAAGCGGCGCTGCGCGAATTTTTCCAGGCCTCGTTCGCGCATGGCGGCGTGCTGGGCGCGACGATGATCGTGCCGCCACCCGGCTCGAACTCGCGCGAGTTCGGCATTCTCCGCACCTTCGCCAACGAAAAAGAGCGCGACGATTTTTATGGCTCGTCGATCTTCAAAGCGTGGGAGCAGAAGTGCGAGCCGCTGACCGAACCGGACGCGTGGAGTCATCGCCCGTTGCACGGACTCGAAGCATGGTTTCGTTCACCGCACAATCCGCCGCCGCGCTGGAAAATGGCGGTGGCCACGTTTCTCGGCGTTTTTCCGCTGGCGATGGCTTTGCAACTGACCATCGGCCCGATCATTGGCGGATGGCATTTCATTCTTCGCAACGCCGTCTTCAACGCGGCCATTGTTGGACTGCTCGCGTGGGTCGTGATGCCGGTCATCACGCGGCTGCTGCGCGGCTGGCTGCAACCTCATCCCAAAAATTAAATTCTTATGAAAACCAAATCTGCTCCCGACGTCATTCTCTACAACGGCCGCATCACCACGCTCGATCCGAAATATCCCGAGGCGACGAATCTCGCCATCAAGGATGGCCGCATCGTCGGGGTGGACGACGCGGAAGATTACGAGCGCGGCCCTGACACGAAGGTGATTGATCTCAAAGGCCGTCGCGTCATCCCAGGACTGAACGATTCGCACCTGCATGTCATTCGCGGGGGGTTGAATTACAACATGGAACTGCGCTGGGACGGCGTGCCGTCGCTCGCGGATGGCTTACGAATGCTCAAGGAACAGGCGCAACGCACGCCGCCCGGCCAGTGGGTGCGCGTGGTCGGCGGCTGGAGTGAATTCCAATTCGCCGAGCGCCGGATGCCGACGCTGGACGAGATCAACGCCGCCGCGCCGGAGACGCCGGTGTTCATTTTGCATCTCTATTGCCGCGCGTTGCTGAATCAGGCGGCGCTCCGCGCCTGCGGTTACACCAAGGACACGCCGAATCCGCCCGGCGGTGAAATCCAGCGCGGCCATGGTGGTGAGCCGACGGGCATGCTCATCGCACGGCCGAACGCCACGATTCTTTACGCCACGCTCGCCAAAGGCCCAAAGCTGCCGCCGGAACATCAGTTGAATTCCACCCGCCATTTCATGCGCGAGCTGAACCGCCTCGGACTCACCAGCATCATTGATGCGGGCGGCGGCTTTCAGAATTATCCCGATGATTACGCCATCATCAACCAGCTCCATGAACGTGGCGAATTGACGCTGCGCATAGCTTACAATCTGTTCACGCAAAAACCGAAACAGGAGAAGGAAGATTTCGCGCGCTGGATCAAGATGACCGGGCCCGGCAAGGGCGACGATTATCTCCGCTGCAATGGCGCGGGCGAGATGCTCGTCTTTTCGGCGGCGGACTTTGAAGATTTTCTCGAACCGCGTCCCGACTTGAATGCGTCGCTCGAAGGCGAACTCAAGGAAGTCGTCGCGCTGCTCGCTGCAAACAAGTGGCCGTTCCGCTTGCACGCGACTTACGACGAAAGCATCACGCGGTTCCTGAATGTGTTCGAGGACGTGAATCGCGATGTGCCGTTCAAAGGGTTGAACTGGTTCTTTGATCATTGCGAAACCATCTCCGATAAAAATCTGGAGCGCGTGAAAGCTCTCGGCGGCGGCATCGCGGTGCAACATCGCATGGCATATCAGGGCGAATACTTCATGGAACGCTATGGTCGTCAGGCCGCGGAGCGCACGCCGCCGGTGCGCAAGATGCTGGAAATGGGAATTCCCGTCGGGGCGGGCACGGACGCGACCCGGGTGGCGAGCTACAATCCATGGGTTTCGCTTTACTGGCTGACGACGGGCAAGACCGTTGGCGGCGTCTCGATGTATCCAGACAAAAATTGTCTGACGCGCGAGGAGGCGTTACGGCTCTACACGCAAGGCAGCAGTTGGTTTTCGAGCGAGAGTGGCAAGAAGGGCGCAATCGCCCCTGGCCAGCTCGCCGACTTGGTCGCGCTCACCGACGATTATTTCGCCGTGCCGGAGGAACAGATCAAGGGCCTTGAATCCGTGCTCACCGTGGTCGGCGGAAAGATCGTCCACGCGACGGATGAATTTTCTCCGCACGCACCGTCGGCGATTCCCGTGCTGCCGGAGTGGTCGCCTGTGAAAGTTTTCGGCGGCTACGGTGCGCCGTTGGATCTTCGCAAGGCCGTCCGCGCCGGCGTGCCGATACCGCAGCATCAGCATGACGCCAAATGTCACCACCACGGCTGCAACCACGCGTGGGATCAAATCGTCAACGCCGTTGAATCCTCACGGAATAGTTATGCCGGCTTCTTCGGCCTCGGCTGCGATTGTTTCGCGTTTTGATTTTATGAATTTGTTCCGAAAATCTCTGGCGGTGGAACCGGATGGCGTGGCAGCCAGTCTCGGCCACCTCTTTCTACGCGTCTCGGCGGGGTTGATGATTTTCTACATCCACGGCTGGCACAAGTTGGAAGGCTTGATCGCCTATCTTCAGCACGGCACGCCGTGGAAACTGGCGGAGGAGGTCGCTGGCATGCACGCCCCGGCGCCATTTGCTTCGGCGGTCGCCGCCACGCTGGTGCAGTTCGTCTGCTCCGTTTTTATCGTCGTCGGCTTCTGCACGCGCTTCAACGCCGTGCTGCTGGCGGGCGCGCTCAGCGGAGCGATTCTCCAAAACCTGCTGGCTGGCCGTGATCCGCAACTGGCCCTGCTTTACACGCTCGTCGTGGTGACGCTGGGGTTCATGGGCGGCGGAAAGTTTTCCCTGGATGCGCGGCTTGGCATCCGCGCCAGGCAGGCTGCCGAATTTGAACCATGATTTAACCATGAAAAGCCTCTTTTCGACGATGACTGTCGGGCCGAAACTGTCGGCTTGTTCAATTTTCTTCGCTGAAGAAAATCGCAAGACCAATATATCCGGTTGGGGTATTTTCGTTACAGATTCACCAACCTATGACCTATCGCAACTATCGCGCCCACGACATTTCGGGCTCCATGTTCCGAGTCCGGTAATTTTGCAGTGCTTATGAATACTTCTTCACGCAAGTCCAGCGACCTGAATTGGAATTCTTCCCGGAAGAGTTCTCTCCCCGCCTTCACCTTGATCGAGCTGCTGGTGGTGATCGCGATCATTGCCATTCTGGCGGCCATGTTGCTTCCGGCTTTGTCCAAGGCCAAATTGCGGGCGCAGGGAATCACCTGCGTGAGCAACCAAAAGCAATTGGCTTTGGCCTGGACCATGTATGCCGATGACAACCAAGGCGGAATCGTTAATTTTGATACCGCCGTAAATGCCGCCGGAGACAAACCGTGGTTGTATGCGATTCCCAACCCGATGCCGAATACCATCGGCATGTCGGCCCAGGACAAAGACGTCGCGATTCTACAGGAAGGCTACCGGCAAGGCGCTCTTTACCAGTATGCCCCGAATGTAAATGTCCTGCATTGCCCGGCGGACCAGCGGTATGGCCGGCCATTTGTGCCCAGCCCCACCACCATTCCTGGTTCCTTTGCCTATGGCAGTTATTCCGGTGCCGGCGGGCTCAACGGTTTCACTTACGAGTCCGCGCCAATAAAGAAAGTCTCTGGCATCAAGCGCCCGAGCGAACGCTTTTTATGGGTTGAAGAAAATGATCCCCGGGGCGAAAACAAAGGTCCGTGGGGCATGCACGGCGGAACCCCGCCAACTTTTACCGATGCGCAACTGGTTGACTCCGTCGCCTCCTGGCATGGCGGAACCAGCTCGTTCAACTGGGCGGACGGACATGCGGACAATCATAAGTGGGTGGACAGCGCAACGGTGGTTTACGCCTTGAGCAGCGATCCCGCCAAATATTTTAATTCATCATTGGTGCCCACATTCGCCCAGGCTCCGCGCGACATTTTCTTTCTGGCAAACGGCTTTGCCACTCAACAAAACCCCTAATGCTCAGTTCCCCGAATCCTGAATCCAACTCCCTAAAAAACATGAAAACCATCAACCCCGCCAATTTGGTTCGTGGCAGACTTCTGGCCGCAGTCGCCCTGGCATTTGCCGTCGTCGCCACCGCGCACGCGGATTATCAAAGCACGGTGCTCGCCGACACACCGTTGGCATATTACCCGATCAACTCCAGCGTTGACCCGACCGGCACAACCGCCACCGATTTGTCCGGCAACGGCAACAACGGAACCTACAACGGCACGGATCCGGAATTTAACACCGTGCCCGGTCCGTCGGATTATCTCCCTAACGCGCTCTATTTTGACGGCTTCACTTCCTATGTGGATTTGAGCACCGGCGGCAACCCGGGACTGTTGAACTTCAGCGGACCAATCACCATGGAAGCCTGGGTGCAACCGGCCAGCTCATCGGTGGGCGGCTCGACCCCGGCCGACATCCTTGGCAAAGGCTACGACAGTTCGGCGAGCTACAATGAAATAGCGTTAAGGTGCAACGGCGGATATTACTACGGCGGCACCTATCAATCCACCAACGCCCCCTACGGCGGACATGCGCAGGGCGGAACGCAAACGACGGATTGGATCCACCTAGTTTCCACTTACGACGGGACAAACTGGAATCTTTATATCAACAGCCAACTGGTGAGCCAAGGTTCCGGGGATACGGTGGGGTCGATCAATTTTTCCGCTCCCTGGCGGATTGGCACCGGCAGCGCTGATGGCGCCAACCGGTATTTCAGTGGCAATCTTACTCAGGTGGCGCTCTATACCAACGCCCTGACGCCGGCCCAAGTCTTGAATCACTTTTGCGTTGGCGAAGTCGGCACGCCGGCCAGCAGTTCGGTGCCGATCATCATTGCCCAACCCCAGCCTCAATCCGCCGCCTACGGAGGCACGGCTACGTTCAGTGTGGGCACGGTCAGCGCCCTTTCGACCACCAACCAATGGTTTAAGAACGATGTGGCGATGCCAGACAAAACCAATGCCACGCTGACCCTGACCGGTGTGGGGACGGGCGACGCCGCCAATTACCGGGTCGTCGTAGGCAACAGCAATGGCACCACCAACAGTGTCACCGTGAGCCTGACCGTGGTGGCGGCCAACTCGCTCAAATGGAATTCCGCCAACACCAGCGGCGTGTGGGATACCGCCAGTTCGGCCAACTGGCTGGATGTCAGCAACAGCACCCAGACGGTCTTCAACACCTTCGATCAGGTATTGTTCGATGACACAGTGGGCGTTTCGAATACGGTTTCCATCAGCGGCTCGGTTGCCCCCAGCGTCATCACCGTTGATTCCAGCACCAATAATTTCGTGTTCACAGGCACAGGCCCGCTCTCCGGTTCCAGCAGTCTCGTTAAAAAGGGTAGCAGCACTTTGACCCTCAATGTCCCCGTCAGCGGTTTCACCGGGCCGGTGACAATCAGCGGTGGCAAGGTGTTGGCCGGTTACTACGCCTTCGCCAATTCCTCCTCGATCACGATCACCAACAATTCCACCTTGGACTTCAATGGCAGCACCATGGCCAACGGCACGCCCATCACGGTCTCCGGCAGCGGCGTGGGCGGAGCCGGTGCCATCGTCAACAGCGTCTATGAACTTTATGGCCAGGTATTGCAGTTGAACCTCGCGGGAGACACCACTATTGGCGGCGGCACGCGCTGGGATTTCGGTGCCGGATCAACGTTAAGCGGTCCGCATAAACTCACCCTGAGTTGGGCCAGCAGCGGTAATTACGCAGAATGGAACGCGTTGTCGGTGGCCACAAACGTGGGCGACATTGAACTGGCCATCGGAAAGCTTGGGATTAAAAGCATGACTTCAAGTTTCGGCAATCCCAACAACAACCTGATTGTGGATGGTGGCTTTGAACTGGATTTCTGGGATGGCGGCTGTAATCGCAGCCTGCACATCCTGAACAATGGCAAAGTCCAGATCTTCACCTCGCCCACTCCGTTCAATGCCAGCAATGTCACGTTGGAAGATAATGCCCAACTGAATGTCTATGGCGGCAGCGGCAGCCAGTTGTGGAGCGGCACGATTACTTTGAACGGCACGCCGCATTTGCTGATCGGCGATGCGGATCGAGTATTCACCAATGTCATCAGCGGCCCCGGCGGATTCGTCTGGGATGGCTGGAATCACCAGATGATTCTTTCCGCCTCCAATACTTATGCCGGCCCGACGGTTATCGGGGACGGTCCGCAGGTGGCTTTGAACGGCAATGGTTCCATTTCGCACAGCGGGCTGATCTTCTTCGGCGGCAGCAATCCCAGCTCGGTGCATATCGACGTCAGCGGACGGACGGACAAGACGTTGACGCTCGCCGGCGGCCAGACTTTGGGCGGCATCGGCACCATCAACGGCAGTTTGATTGTCGCTTCCGGCGCCACGCTCGCTCCCGCCGGAACCAACACCACCATCGGCATCACCGCCGGCGCAAATGCAACCGGTGTAATCACCGCGACCAATTCGGTCACGCTTCTGGGAACCACAACGCTCAAGCTGAATGGCTCGGGCGTAAACGACCAAGTCCAAGCCGGTGCCGGCCTCACCTTCGGCGGCACATTAAATCTGGTGAACATCAGCGGTTCGCCCTTGGCGAATGGCAACAGCTTTCAGGTGTTCAACGCCGCGAGTTACTCAGGATCGTTTGCCAGCATCACGCCGGCCACGCCCGGCGCGGGCCTGGCGTGGGACACGAATCAGTTGAGCACCTTGGGGTTCATCAGCGTGGTGACCTCAAGCGGCTCCGGCCCCGTGATTGGCACGACGACTGTTTCGAGTGGTAATCTGATCTTCAGCGGCACCGGCGGACCGGCAAACGGCAGCTATGCGGTGCTGACGACCACCAACCTGACCACGCCGATCGCAAGCTGGACGTCCATCCTGACCAACAACTTTGATGGCACCGGCGCTTTCAATGTCACCAACGCCATCGCGCCCGGCACGCCGCAAGAATTCTACCGGATCAAACAATTGCCTTAAGATCAGTGATGATTGAATGTTTAGCAGTGCAGCAAGCACCAAGCCCGCCGGACTAACACAATTGTCCGGCGGGCTTTTATGAATTTAAAAAACATGTCGCATTTATTGAAATCATCTGATCAGAGCCGGCTGTATTGAAATGAGTTTTACCAAACACATTTCCCTCGGGTTGCTGATAGGCTTGACGTTGTTGAAGCCGGCGGAAGCCGCGCCTTCGTTTCAACAGGTCGGCAGCACGCTGGTGATGTCCAACGGCAACGTCCGGTTGGAATATCATCTTAACGCCGGCACGACGGATTTTTTTTGGAACAACTCCAAAAAAATTTCCGCCTTTTACAGCGGCGTCTCCTTGGACTCCGGCTACATCAAAGGCATCAATTACAGCAGTTGGAGCTATGCCATCAGCGCCAGCAATCAAGTCGTGGTGACCGCCACCGGCAGCGGACTGCCGATGATGAAACAGTATTTTACACTGGATCAAGCCGACAGTTTTTTGACCCGCGTTGACGTTTCCGGGGCCAGCTTGAAAGCCAACTGGATGGGGCCTGTGGTGGTGGATGCCACCGGCGGTGTTGATCTCGGCATCACCAACGATAATCGCACGCTCCTCGTCCCGTTCGATAACGACGGCTTCGTCCGCTACAACGCCACGCCGATGAACAACTCCGGCACCAGCTATGAGGTGGGCGCGTTCTATGACAACACCTCCCGCAACGGCCTGGTCGTCGGTTCGGTGACGCATGACACGTGGAAAACCGGAATTTTTTTTGCCGGGGCCAACAACAAGCTGAACCTGATGAATGTTTTTGGCGGAGCCACGACGCCGGCGGATGTGGCGGCTCACGGATTTGTCAGCGGAAACACTGTCTCGTCCCCGACCATTTTCGTTGGCTTCGGTGCTGACTGGCGGATGACGATGGAAAACTACGCCGCTTCGAATACGAACTTCGCCCCGCGGCTGGCGTGGACGAACGGCGTGCCGTTTGGCTGGAACAGTTGGGGCGTCATTCAGCAGAACATCAGCTACACCGATGCCATCGCCGTTTCGGACTTCTTTTACGTCAATTTGATGAACAACAATTTCGCCAGCCAAGGCACGGTCTATATCAATCTGGATGCGTTTTGGAACGACAACTTCAGTCCGGCGCAACTGCAAAGCTTCGTGAATCATTGCCATGCCAAAGGCCAAAAGGCGGGGATTTACTTCGGACCGTTTGTTTTCTTTGGCTCTGCCAACGACACGACCAACTGGATTGTCGAAGGAACGGGCAATGCCTACGACTACAGCGACGTGCTGCTGCGGGACGGAAACGGGAACTTTGAATCGAGCGACGGCGGACTGGCGATGGACCCCACCCACCCCGGCACGAAACAACGCATCAACTATTATGTGAATCTGTTCACGAACTGGGGCTTTGATTTTGTGAAACTGGATTTTCTATCGCACGGTGCTTTTGAAGGTGTTCATTATGATCCCTCTGCGAACACCGGTATTCAGGCCTACAACCAGGGAATGCAACATGTGCTCAATGCGATCAACGGCCGGATGTTCATCAGCGAATCCATCGCGCCGCTGTTTCCGTATCAATATGCCCACAGCCGACGGATCGCCTGCGACGCGCAAGCTTCCCTGATTGGAAATACGGAATACACCATGAACTCCGTCTCCTACGGCTGGTGGCTCGGCAATGTTTATCAATTCAACGATCCCGACGTCATGGTGTTCGGCAATGGCGCGACCACCAACGAGGCGCAAAGCCGTCTCATCAGCGGTGCCGTGACCGGCATGATGCTTAACGGCGATGATTTGACGATGCCCGACGGACAAGCCGCCGCGCAAATTTATCTTACCAACGCGGCCATGGATAATGTCGCTCGCATTGGCCAGAGCTTCATGCCGGTGGAGGGCAATACCGGCAGCAGCGCAGTGAATACGTTTGTTCGTCAGGACGGCGCGACGTGGTGTCTCGCCGTTTTTAACTACGGTTCTAGTTCGGCCATTCGGAATGTTGATCTGAACCGCGTTGGCCTGCCGCCGGGAAATTATCGCATGACGAATTTGTGGGATGGGACGGCCTCAACGGTCTCCGGCTCGGTGAACGTCAGTTTGAATGCGAAGCAATCCAAACTGTTTCGTCTGGCGCCCCGCCCGCCGGCCAATCTGCTATGGAACACGAATAATTCCGGCGTGTGGGATGCGAACGTTTCGGCCAACTGGAAAGATTTGGCCACGGCCCAGCCAGCCGTCTTCAACAACGGTGATCAGGTTTTGCTAGATGACGCGACCGGAGTGCCCACGACCGTGTCATTGAGCGGCGCACTTTCGCCCGGCAGCGTCACTGTTAATGCCAACACCAACAACTTTCTCTTCAATGGCTTCGGCAAAATCAGCGGCACCGGCAGCCTGCAAAAACTCGGTGCCAGCGCTTTGGTTTTGAACACGACGAATGACTTCACCGGCCCGGTGACGATTGGTGGCGGAACGCTGAAAACTGGAGCCAGAGCTTTGGCTTCCGTTACCTCACTCATCGTCACCAATGGCGGCACGCTGGATTTTAATGGTAACACTTTGGTCGGCAACAAACCCATTTCGCTTTCGGGGATTGGCGTTTCCGGCAACGGTGCGCTCTACAATAGCGGCGGCGATTTTTACAATCAGGTGCTGAACCTCACGCTGCTCGGCGACACGATCTTGGGCGGCAGTCATCGTTGGGATCTGGCCAACGGTTCCATCATCGCCGGCCCTTACACAGTGACCTTAAAAATGGCCGGCGGTTACGCCGAATGGGATTCGGTGACGCTGGCGACCAATGTCGGTGACATTGAAATCGCCCAAGGAGCTTTCGGCATCAAAGGCATGGGAAATACTTTCGGCAATCCCGCCAGCACGCTGACCGTCGCTACCGAGGTGGACTTTTGGAACAGCGCCTTTGGCGCGAACAGCGGTTACGCCAAAAGCATTCATGTTTTGACCAACGCTGCTTTCAAGGTGCTCACCTCGCCCAACACCTACTTCAACGCCAATGTGACTTTGGAAAACGGCGCGAACTGGAATTATTTTTACGGCAACGGCAGCCAGACAATGAACGGAACCTACACGCTGAATGGCATTGCCCATCTCACCACCCAGGACTGCCCCGTTATCTTCACCAATATCATCAGGGGTCCGGGCGGATTTGTCTGGGACGCTTACAACAATCAACTGGTGTTCAGCGCCTCCAACACCTACAGCGGTCCAACCATCATCGGCGGCGGATTGACGCTGGCGTTGACCGGCAACGGTGCGATCACCAAAAGTTCGCTCATCTTTTTCGGCGGCAGTGATCCTACCTCAGTCCATTTGGACGTGGGCGACCGTCCCGATAAAACACTGACCTTGACCAGCGGTCAGACGCTTGCTGGCATCGGACGCATCAATGGTCGTCTGACGGTAGCCGCCGGGGCGACACTTTCACCCGCCGGAACGAATGCCACTCTTGGCATCACGACCGGCGCGAACGCGACCGGCATCATTTCGGCCACCAACGCCATCGTGCTCAATGGAACCACCATCATCAAATTGAATGGCCCGGCCACGAACGACGCCGTTCAATCCACAAGTTCAAGCATCACCTATGGCGGGACCTTGAATCTGGTCAACATCAGCGGTTCGCCTTTGGCGGCGGGGAACACCTTCCAGATTTTCAACGCGACCAGCTATTCCGGTTCATTCGCAAATATAACCCCGGCTTCGCCCGGCGCGGGATTGGTTTGGGATACGACACAATTAAACACGGGCAAACTGAAGGTCGCCGCCGCTCCGCCGCAACCGGTGGTGAATAGCGTTAGCTTGTCGGGAAATAATTTAATCTTCACCGGCACGAACGGCGTCGCGTCTGGCAGCTACGTGGTGTTGACCTCGACCAACGTAGCCACGCCCTTGGTCAACTGGGTTCCGCTGGCGACCAATACCTTTGATACGAACGGAGGCTTTCACGTCACCAACACCATCGGCCCGGGAAATCCGCAACAGTTTTACCGCCTCCATTTGCCATAAATCCCAGCGCCGCATTTAAAATCAAACCACAAACCAAACATGAATATGCTAAACCGAATTCTACTATTGTCGCTCGTCGCCGGCTTTGCCTCGCTGTCTGTGGCCCAAGTGGCAACCTATGCGCCAGCCGCCAAGGAATCCATCGAATGGTGCGACATCTGGATTTCCCACGCGAACGAGACCAATCTGCCGCGCGTTCTGTTGATCGGGGATTCAATCACCCGGGCCTATTATCCTGAAGTCGAGAAGCACCTGGCCGGCAAGGCTTACGTCGGCCGGCTTTCCAGCTCGGCGTTTATTTCCGACCCTGCCCTGATCGCGCAAATCAAAATGGTGCTCAGCGAATACAAGTTTGACGTCATTCATTTCAACAACGGCATGCACGGCTGGCAGCACAGCGAGCAAGAATATCAGGAGGCGTTTGCCACGGTTTTGAAAACCATCCAGCAAGGCGCGCCGACCGCGAAGCTCGTTTGGGCGAACACAACGCCGTTGAAATTTTCACCAATGCTGCCGCCGGACAATCAGACGCAGGCGACGGACGAGCGCATCGCCGCCCGCAACGCCATCGCGCGGAAAATCGTGGAGGCAGAGGGAATTCCCGTGGATGATTTGAACACGCCCATGCTGGGCCATCCCGAACTCCACAGCGACAATGTCCATTTCAACGATCAGGGGATTGCCATCCAGGCGGCGCAAGTGGCGGCGAGCGTCGAAAAACTTTTAAAGCCGTAAATCACGGTTCGTTGGTGACGGAATTCTGCAGCGCGCCAATTTTTTCGATCTCGATCGTCACGCTGTCGCCAGCCTTCAGCCAGCGCGGTGGCTTCTGCGCCATGCCAACACCGTGTGGCGTGCCCGTGAGAATCACCGTGCCGGGCAGCAAGGTTGTGCTGCCGCCCAAGAACTCAATCAACGTCGGCACATCAAAAATCATGTCGTTGGTGTTCCAATCCTGCATGGTTTCACCATTTAGAATCGTGCGGATGCCGAGTTCGTTGGGATTGGGAATCTCATCGGGCGTCACCAGCACCGGGCCGAGCGGACTGAAGGTATCGAAGGTTTTTCCGCGACACCATTGGCTGCCGCCGCGCTTGATCTGCCAGTCCCGTGCGCTGACGTCGTTGCAACCGGTGTAGCCGAGCACGTAGCTCAACGCATCGGCGCGCCCCACATTCTTGCAGGCGCGGCCAATGACCACGGCCAGTTCGCATTCATAATCCACTTCATCGCTACGCAAATGAGTTGGAATTTGAATGGACTCTCCGGGATTCAACAGCGTGTTGACACCTTTGAAGAACACCACGGGATATTCCGGAATCTTGGCTCCGGTCTCCTGCGCATGTCGCCGATAATTTAAGCCGATGCAAATGATTGAACTCGGCTGGATTGGCGCCAATAGTTTGGCGACCTCCGCGGGTTCGGTCGTGAGTTGGGGCGAGTGATAAATATCGCCGATGAGTTTCAAGGCTGTGCCATCTGCTTGTTGCGCAGCGTAGCCGACAATTCCCTGTTGATCTTGGTAACGGATGATTTTCATGGGTCTTGATGAATGGGTAAGTTGCCGAAAGTTTAAGCGGATTGGTTATCGCTCGCCCTCACCCTGTCCCTCTCCCCCGGGGAGAGGGGAACAAATAAGCGCGCTAGGAATTTTTCTTTGTCCAAGTTGCCATAGCCGCCTTTCTGTTCATTGTGAAGAAGCGTGGGGCTGGCAACCGGCTTGCATTTTTCCGACGCAGTCGAGCGTTTCTCCCTCTCCTGGGGGAGAGGGCCGGGGTGAGGGCGGATGTTAGCACTAACTGGCCTGATGCTTTTCATGCGAATTATTTTCCAGCGCTCCAGCCGCCGTCCAGCATCAAGGTGCTGCCGGTGACCATCGCGCTTTCGTCAGCGGCGAGATACAGCGCAGCCGTAGCAACTTCTTCCGGTTTTGCCATGCGACCGTTTAATTGCGTTGAGGCCATGTCACGATACGCCGCTTGCGGATCCGGATATTCCTTGAGGCGGGCCAGCACGAACGGCGTTTCGACGCGGCCGGGGCAAATGCAGTTGAAGCGAACGCCGGTGTGCGAATGATCCAGCGCGAGCGCCTTCGTCAAGCCGACGACGGCGAATTTAGTCGTGGTGTAGGCAAGTCGCTCGCGCACGGCAATGACCCCGGCTATCGAAGCCATGTTAATCACACTGCCGGATTTGCGTTCCAGCATCGCGGGCGTGAACGCCTTGCAGCAATTAAACACCCCGCGGACATTTACGGCGTAGAGTTTGTCCAAGTCGCCCGCAGTCGTCGTCAGCAGCGAGCCAACGTGACCGATGCCCGCGACGTTCGCCAAAATGTCGAGCGCACCGACCGTTTCTGCGGTCTGGGCACAGGCGATTTCACTTGCGACATCGAGCGCGATGAATGTTGCGCCAATCCGCGCTGCCGTGGCGTGGCCGTCGGCCTCGTTGCGATCCGCAATCCACACGCTCGCGCCAGATTGAACAAAAGTCTCCGCCATGGCGGCGCCGATTCCAGAAGCGCCACCGGTGACCAGGGCGATCCTGTTTTTGAGGTCAAACATGATAAATCCTTTCGGCGTTGGTCTGGAATATTTTGATCTGGCCGGCATTGCCGGCAGATGAAAAAAAAGTCCCCACGGTTTCGAGCCAGCGTTCATAGCTGCTCGCGAGCGTGGCCACCGGCCAGTCGCCGCCAAACAGAATCCGGTCGAAGCCGAAACATTCCAGCGTTCGCTTGAAATAAAATTCCAAATCAGCCGCTTGCCAGCGGGTCCAATCAGCTTCGGTCGTCAGGCCGGATATTTTGCAGACCACATTCGGCAAATCGGAGAGCGCCTTCAGATCGTTCGCCCACGGCTGCTTCATTTTCCCGCGCACATCCGGTTTGCCAAAATGGTCCAAAACGAAGGTGACATGCGGAACGCGTCGGACCAGCGTGGCGGCGGCGGCCAGTTGATCGTGTCGAACGCACAGGTCAAAAGTGAAATTCCAATCGGCAAGCAGAGTCACCCCGGCAACGAAATCCGGTCGAAGCGGAAAATCGGCGTCACGCTCTCCCTGCAAGTTGCGACGGATGCCTTTGACAAGCGGACAACCGGCGAGGTCCTTGAGTTCGGCGCCAACAGACTCACCTTTCTCCAGTGCCGCATGGGCGACGATGGCTTTTAATCGCGGTTCGGCTTTTGCCAGTTTTGAAAGCCAGTTCACTTCGGCGAGGCTTTGCGCCGGGTCGCAGCCACTTTCGACGACAATGATTTTGCTCACGTTTGAATATGCACACGCCGCCGCAAAATCGGCTGGCAGAAATTCGCGATTCAGTGCCGGCAATTGGTCCAGCCACGGATAGCGCAGATGTTTTGGATTCCACCAATGAACGTGCGAGTCAACGATGGTCAGCGCATTCATGGTCAAGCCGGTTTCAAATCGCAATTGGAACCAGTTTCCTGCGGTGTCAGATACACGCCGCCTTCAACCTTGCAGGGGTGGACAAAATGATCGCGCAAGTGGGGAATGTGTTCGAGGAAGATGACCTCGTGACCGAGCGCGATGTGATTGAACAAAACCAGATGCTGGTGCAATTGCCCCATGTCGCCGACGTGAGGCACAACGGGAATTCCGAACCGACGGCAGAGCAAACTCACGGCAAGAAATTCGCTCACGCCGGCCACGCGCACGGCGTCCACTTGAATGAAACCGGCGCATTTCGCCTGTAGATAGTTTTTGAAGACGACGCGGTTCGGGACGTGTTCACCTAACGCGAGTTTGGTTGGCGCGATGGCATCGGCAAGCGTCTTGTGGCCGAGCACGTCGTCGGGATGCGTCGGTTCTTCGATCCAAAACGGATTGATGGCGCGCAGCCGCTGGTAGATGTCCAGCGCTTGCGGCAGCGTCCATTGCTGGTTGGCGTCCACCATCACTCGGGCCTGATCGCCGGCAACTTCGCGAACAATATGCGCTCGACGTAAATCGCGCTCGGGATCACGCGAGCCGACTTTCAATTTCATCGCGGTGAAGCCGGCGGCGATGGCGCGTTTGCAATTTTCTCGGACCCGCTCGTCGTCGTAATTGAACCAACCAACGGAAGTGTCGTAGCCGGGATAGCCGGTTTTCAAAATGCCCTCGCGTGATTGCCATGTTGGCTGATGGTCGCGGAGAATCTGCAATGCCAGCGGTGCGGTGAGTTCATCTTCGAGATAGGAAAGGTCGAGCGTGGCGACGATTTGTTCGGGCGTAAGATCGAGCAACAATTTCCACAGGGGCACGCCGCGCGTCTTGGCCCACAGATCCCAGCAGGCATTCGTGACCGATGCGAGCGCCAGTTGCACGACGCCTTTGTGCGGTCCGAGCCAGCGGAATTGCTGTTCGTCGGCCAGCGAGTGCTGGAGCGCGCCAAAGTTGGCCATGATTTCCTCGATTGGCTTGCCAACCAGTCGTTGCGCATAAAATCGCGCCGCTTCGCAGACGAGTTGATTGCCTTCACCCAGAGTGAAGGCAAGACCGACGCCGGCGCGGCCCCTGTCATCATGCAGCTCAGTGACGGCGTAAGAATAAATCGGGTCCCGATGAATGGCATCACTGCCATGACCGCCGCCGATGGGATAACGCGCGTCGCGGGTGGAAATGCTTTGAATCATGAAATCAATTGGTGCGGCGGTAACCTAGTTCCGCTCCGCCGCTGACGTGCATGAGGTGGCCGGTGATGAAGCGCGCCTTGTCCGAAATCAAAAAAACGCACGCGTCGGCGATGGCGTCACCGTCGGGGCAATAGCCCAGCGGATGAATTTCATTCAGATACTGTTCGGTGGAATCGGGGTCGGGCTGCTCGGCGCACCATTGGCGCAGCATGGGCGTCCACGCGCCGGCAGGACAGACGGCATTCACACGGATGCCATATTTTGTGTAATCGAGCGCCATGGATTTCGTGAGCGCGTTCATGCCGCCTTTGGTCGCGGTGTAAGCGGCATGGATTTCCTGCCCGATGACCCCGACGAGGCTGGAGGTGTTCAGGATGCAGCCTTTGCTGGCCACCAAAGCATTGAAAGCATGACGGGTCGTATGCAGCAACCCTTTCAAATTCACATCAAACAAAGTGTTCCATTCGGCGTCGGTGGTTTCATGCAGCGGTTTTGACGGCTGCGAAATTCCGGCGTTGTTGTGGACGGCATTCAACCGGCCAAAGCGCGCCAAGGTCTGCTCAATGGCACCTTTCACTTCCTGATCGCGAGTCACATCGCAGACGATGCCAAGATGGTTGGAGCCGAGTTCAGCCGCGACTTTTTCGACACCCTCGCGGTCAATGGCCACGACGGCCACGCTCGCCCCTGCGTCCGCGTAAGCTTTGGCGCAGTCTCGCCCGATGCCACACGACCCGCCGGTGAGAAAAACAACCTTATCTTTGAGCAACGTATTCATTTAAAAAATCTCCTTGTTGGGCGTGCGGCCTTGTCCGGTTTGCGCAGCGTGCCAACAGGCGTGGCAACGCAGGGTGGAGCAAGGATCGCTTTTGTTGTTTGCGTATTCATTGGTCAGCGAAAAATAAAATAGAGCGTCACGAATACCGCCAGAATCAACACCGTCAGGACGCGATAATTGCCGAAGCCGCGCCCGCCGGCTTCACCGCGCAACGGTTCGCGCCAGTTTTCCCAGACGAGCACCTTCGCCTCGGCTTTGAAGGGTTCGGGAAACATGAACGTGGTCGCGACCATGATGATCACGCACGCGACGAACAGCAGAAACGCGATGAGCATGAAGTCGCCGCGATAGATTTTGTTCCAATCGAGATAAAAGGCTGCCAGGCCCAGCAGAATTCCCGCGATCAGCGTGATGAACGCGGATTGACCCGAGGCGCGTTTCCAAAAAACCCCCAGCAAAAAGACCGTCGTAATCGGCGGCGCAACATACGAAATCAACTTGTTGATGCCTTCAAATATCGTCGTGTAGTGGCCGAACAGTGGCGACGCGACGATGGCGAGGATGGTGGCGAGCACGGTCGTCCATTTGCCGATTGTGACGAGTTGGTGATCGCCAAGGCCGGGTTTGTAGCGCTTGAACAAATCATAAGCGACGAGCGTGGCAGTGGAATTGAGCGCGGCGGAACAGGTCTGCATCGCGGCCGCCAGCAACGCGGCGACGACTAGCCCCTTCAATCCAACCGGCAACAAATGCGTAATGAGAAAGGTGTAAGTATCGGCGGAAGTTTGCGGGGCCACACCGCCAAAGGCGCCCTTCTGCACCAGCGCCACGCAGATCACGCCAGGCAGCACGAACAGGAACACCGGAAAAATTTTCAGGAACGCACAGAACAACGGACCAAGCCGCGCATTCTTTTCATCTTTCGCCGCGAGCACGCGCTGGACAATCGTCTGGTCGCAGCACCAATACCAGATGCCCAGCACCGGATAGCCGAGCAGGATCGAATACCAAGACAGGCCGCTGGGATCTTTTGCGTCGCGCGCCATGTTCAGAAAATTTCCCGTGCCCCAGGTGACATGGCTGTCGGGCACGCTCGCCAGCGGATGCGGATGGGACGCGAGTGTGTGGACGAGTTCCGTCCAGCCGCCAACTTTCAGATAGCCCACCACGGTGATGACCACGGCACCGGTGAGCAGCAGTAGCGTTTGCACGCTTTCCGTCCAGACGACGGCCAGCAAGCCGCCGAGCATCGTGTAAATTCCCGTCAACACGCCGAGCACGACAATGAACAGCATCAACGCGTCCACGCCTAAAATGATTGCCCCCGGCGCGAGGCCGAGAATCCCGCGCAACACCCACGCCGCCGTGTAGAGCGCCACGCCCATGTGGATCACGATGGCGGAGAACAACGAAACGACCGACAACACATCGCGGCACCCGCGATTGAAACGGCGCTCCAGAAAATCCGGCAAGGTGGCGACGCGTGAACGCAGATACAGCGGCGCAAAAAACAGCGAGAGCAGAATGAGCGTAAAGCCCGCCATCCACTCGAAGTTGCCGAAGACCAGGCCGTATTTGTAGGCCGCCTCCGCCAGACTGACGAGATGAACGGTTGAAATATTCGCCGCGAACATCGCGAGGCCGATGACCGGCCAAGCGAGCGTGTTACCCGCCAGAAAATAATGTCCGCCCTCGCCGCCGCGCTCGCCTTTGCGGCGCAGGAAACCGGCCGCCACGCCCAACCCAACGACGGCGAGCAGGTAAACGGCAATGATGATCGAGTCAACGTGCCCCATATATCTGGTCTAATTGTTCAACAACTTGAGCTCGCGTATGGTCGGGCCAATGGTGGCATCCAGAATATTCAGCCGGAACTCCTGCGCTTTCACGGGATTGAAATGCTTTTCAAAGGCTTCACCGAGCGTTGAGCCATCAAAGATTGTTTTCCAGCCTGACTTGTCGCGATACTGAAACTCGAACTTCTGCACGCGCCCGGTGATAGCCTCTTGAATTTGGACGCCGGAAATGGATTGCTCACGCCCCAGATCAACGGCGATCCAGGCCTGCCGTGCGCTTTCATCCGCAGCCCAGCGCGTGGCGGCATCGTCGTCGAAGGCGAACTGGGGACCATATTCGGCGGTCTGGTTTTTAAATACATTCGACGCGGTGGCCTTGAGCTTCGGTGAAACTTCCAAAACGGGCAAGTCCGCTGCCGGGCCGTCGAGTTGCAGTTTCACAACGGTGTCCAGCGCGTCAAGTGAGGCGGCGGCAACGGTGACGAAGAGTTGACTCCCCTGTTTCACGACTTCCACTTTGCCGCCGTTAAGGAGGGTGGCGGATTTGATGTTGCGCGCGAAGGCCGGCAGTTCCAGCCGATCGGTTTTCCACTGCAAAACATGGAGGTAAATCATGTTCCCGCGCCGCGTGCTGGCGATGGCTTTGGTCGGTATCCATGGACCGCCGCGCGTGCCGTAAATGCTTTCGCCGTTCTTGGCCAGCCACGCGCCGACTTGCTTCAACACCTCAATTTGACGCGGCTCAATCTGTCCATCCGGCATCGGGCCGACATCGAGCAAAAGATTGCCATCGCCGCCGGCGCATTGGGCGAGAATGCGGATCACTTCGCCGGCCGGCTTGATTTTGTCATCTGGTTTCCAGGACCATTGCGTGCCCAATGTCATGCAGGTTTCCCACGGAGTTTTATCGTCATACGCGCCGATGGTCTGTTCCGGCGTATAGAAATCTTCATTGGCGCCAAGCCGGCCCTGATGAACCCACTGCTCATGCGTGCTCATTTCCAAGCGATTGTTCACGAGAATTTGCGGCTGGAGTTTGTGAACCAGCGCGTAGATGTTGGTTGGATCCCACATGGCGGGGCGTCCGTCGCAGTCAAACCACAGCACGTCAATTTTCCCGTAATGGGAAAGCAGCTCGCGGAGTTCAGCCTGATTTTTTTGGACGAAGCGGTCATTGTTGGCCGAACGGCAATCCGGATCATGCCAGTCCATCGGTGAAAAATACCAGCCCAGCCGCTCGTTTTGCCGGTGGGCCGCTTCCGCAAGTTCCGCGCACACATCACGACGAAATGGCGTCGCGCTGATGTTATAGCCATCCACCTTCGAATCCCAGAGCAGGAAACCGTCGGCATGTTTGGCAGTGAGCACCATATATTTCATGCCGGCGGATTTTGCGACGCTCACCCATTCGTCGGCATTGAAGTTCGTTGGATTGAAGTTTTTGTAAAGGTTGTCATACACCGCGACCGGTGTGCTGCCGTTATTTGGGCAGTTCGTGTTGGAATTGGCGCGCGACCAACTGATCTCCTGCCCCGTCAACGTGACCGGCCCCCAATGGATGAACATGCCAAAACGCGCGTCCCGCCACCAAGTCAGGCGGGCATCATGCCGATCCAAGCCTTCGGCGTAAGCCACACTTGCGGTCGCGCAAAAGGCGATCAGGATTAATGCTTTCAAGCTGCTTTGGTATTTCATGATCCAGTCGGGCGCAAACCATTATCGCAAAAACTAAATGGAGCCGCAGGCTGTTATTCAGGAGATTGGCAGATTGCCGGCGGGGAAATCTTGCATTATTATTCGCCGAAGAACATTGAACACTGTATGACCACCCGGCCAATCTACCGCATGGGCCACAAAAGTTATGGGATTGACAATTGTGAACCACAAAAAGAGGCGGTCCGCGAAGGAAAAATCGAGTTTCACGCGCTGACCAAAGGTCACTATCCGGGCACGTTGATGCCCGAGAATATATTGCCGGGATTAAACAGCATCGGCTTCTGGGATGCGAACACCTCGCAGGACTGGGGATTGAATCCCCACCGCAATGAAGGGATCAAAATCGTCTTCTTTGAAACCGGGACGTGCGATTTGATCATGGATCAGAAGACCTATAATTTACATGCGGGTAATTTTCTTCTGACGCGACCCTGGCAGCTTCACAAGTTCGGCAACCCGAACATTGGCCGGGGCCGGCTGCACTGGTTGATTCTCGATGTCGGCGTGCGGCGCCCCAATCAAGATTGGATCTGGCCCGAGTGGGTGGTCATGACAAAAGCGGACATCGCCGAGCTCACAGAGCGATGGCGGGATATCAAAAACCCTGTCTGGACATCCACCCCGTCCATTGCGCAATCCTTCCGCGAATTGGCCCGTTGCATCACCGCCTGGGGACAACCCCACGCCGTTTCGCGCATGGCCGTTCACTTGAATTTGCTCTTGATTGACATTCTGGACGCGTTGTCGGCCCAGCAGTCGTCACAAGAAACGCCGAATTCGTCCTCCCGCCAGCGCACCGTGGAACTGTTTCTGCGGGAAGTGGAAATTAATCCGGCGGTCAGCAGTGAGCCGTGGACCATCAACAGCATGGCCGAACATTGCGGCATGGGCGTAACGGCGTTTTCAAAATATAGCCGCGAACTGGTGAACGTCGGGCCGATGGAATTTTTGAATCATTGCCGGCTTGAGCGCGCGGCGCAACAGTTGCGGGAAGGGGCCAGCGAATCCATCACCGACATCGCCATGGCCTGCGGCTTCAACTCCAGCCAGTATTTTGCCACCCGCTTCCGCCAGCGATTCCATGTTTCGCCCAGCCAGTTTGTTTCAGACTTGCGCAAGGCCGCCGCTAAAAAATGAAAGAGCGGCGTGGTTGGCTGCCACTCACGCCGCTTTGGAAAACGATAGAAATAGTCTTTGATTCAGGGAATGCGGTTCTTCCGGCGCATACCAAGAATCATCACTCCAAAACCGGCGGCAACAAAAGCCAGCGTGGACGGTTCCGGAACCG
>Ga0068856_100000426_pt1 | contig 46290 bp, 24 predicted proteins | sample KBSCornC62_FD_66595 | JGI IMG/M metagenome (GOLD analysis project Ga0068856, IMG submission 66595) | Corn rhizosphere microbial communities from Kellogg Biological Station, Michigan, USA - KBS Corn C6-2 | ecosystem: Host-associated > Plants > Roots > Rhizosphere > Soil ...
CACCGTGATCGTGCCATCCGTCGCGAGCGTGTCCGTGAAAGTGTAGCCATCGGGATACACGATGTTGGCAAACGTGCTCGCCGCATGATTCGTCGCGGCAAACAGCTGGAATGAATCCCCCACCTGCAACGCACTGCCGCCGACGTTGGTTATCACGAGCGTGCCGCCGCAAGTCAGCGTGTTGATGCCGGCGACCTGATCCAGCGTCAGCACCGCGCCGTTGCGGGCGATCTCCATGATCGCCGTGCCTTGCAAAGTCAAATTACTGTTGATCGTCAGCGTGCCCACCGAATTGCCCGGAGCCAATGTGCCAGCAGCTTCCACCGTCACCGGACCGGCAATCGTGCCGTTGCCGGCGAGCGTTCCCCCCGCGATGGTCACAATATTGGTGGTCGCCGTTAGGCTGCCATTCACCACCAGCGTGCCGTCGCTGACTAACGTGGGGCCAGCCGTGGGACTGCTGCCGGTCAACGTCCAGACGCCGGCGCCGCGCTTCTGCAAGGGCGTGTTAGTGCCCAGCGCGCCTTGGATTTCGCCATTGCCGGCGCCGAGCAAAACGAGCGACCGGCTCGAATTATTCACCCCCACGGTCAGCACCAGCCGGCCGCTATCGGATTGCAACGGCAGACAATCCCCCCCGCTGCCAACCGTCAGGTCGGTCGGCGGACTCACGTAATTCGTGCCGCTGGCATTGAGGAAGCATCCTGTCAAGTCCACCGCCGCGCTGTTCCGCGTGCGAAAGGTGACCGGGTTCGTCAGGGTGAGTCCACCGGTCAGTTCAACGTGAGCCGTATCCGATTGCGCGGCACCGATCCGGTTCGTGATGCCACCGAGGGCGCCGCTGTTTGGCGGGCGATAGATCACCGCGCCGCTTAAGGTAAGATTGCCGGAGCTGGAACCGGTGATGAAATTGGTGATGAGCACCGGATCCACGCGGCTGAAGACCAAGTTGCCATTATTCGTGATGGCCGCCGTGCTATTAATACTGCCGGTCGCACCGCCAGTGCCGACGTTCAAAGTGGCCCCGGCATTAATTGTCGTGGTGCCGCTATAGGTGTTGTCACCAGTCAAGGTCTGCGTTCCGCTGAGAAATTCCACCGATAATTTGCGGCTGCCTGCGCCAATGGCGTCATTCAAGGTGCCGACAAAGGTGTAGCCATTGCCGTTTATTTTCAGGAGTGAATCACTGGTCGTGCTGCTGTTCCCGACTGCGGGCGGCGGGCTGCTCGCCGTGCTGGCGCAACTTAATCCCGCAACCGTCTGGTTGAAGCCGGCCAGGTCCAAAGCGCCGCTGGAGTCGGAATCCCAAGTGACTTTGGCTACGGCGGCCAACGCATCGCTGGCTCCCAAGACAAAGCCGCCGGAGCCGGACGACATGCGCGCCTCGGTCCAAGTATTGCCCGTGGAGGCAATCGTCCAGTTCGCGCTGCCCAGAACCTGAAAGATGCCGGGAAGGGTGATCTGCCCGGAAACCAGGCCGAAGTTGCCCTCCAATCCGCGCAACCCAAAGGTGTTCGTCCAGCCCGATGCGGCGATGCTGTTGCTGATGGCGAAGACTGAACCGGACGCGCCCGAACTGCTGACATAAATGGCGCTCGTGCCATTCGTGATGGTGATGGGACCGGACAAGGTATTGTTGCCGTTGGTGCTGAAGATGGCTTCGCGTCCGGTCGTCCCGTTGATCGCGATCGGGTTGGTGATGGTGATGCCGCCCGTGAGCATTACCGTGGGGAGTGATCCGACCCGCGCCGATTGCAAGGCCAGCGGGCCGGTGCCCAAGGCAGCGGAGTTGGCGAGAGTAAGGACACCCGAACCCAGCAGTGTGGTGCCGCCTGAATAGGAGTTTGCGGTGGCGAGAGTCAACATGCTGGACAAGTTGGTGCCCGCGCCATTTTTGACAAGGCTGGTCGCACCCGCAATGCCACCGGAGCCGCTGAAGGTGTAGCTGTTGCTCGAATTAACGGACACTGAAGTAGGCGACACGGTGGTTGAGATGTCCACATTCAGGTTCACGGCGCTGTCGTCAAAGATAACCCCGATGTTATCCGGGTAGGTCAACAAAGTCAGGCTGCTGCCGCTCTCATACCAGTCGAGGCCGGTGTTGATGTTCCACTGATTGGCCGATCCATCACCCGCCCACGTCTCGGAAGCGAGGGGACCGGAGACCTGAAGCACCACCTTGCTGGGAGTGCCAACCTGGCAAGCAATCGTGTAAGTCTTGGGCGCGACGCTCGCCACCGTGAAATTACCCGCCGTGGCCCCCAGGGTGTTGGTCACATAGACCAAGGGATAGGTGCCGTTGGCCAACGGGGTCTGATTCGGCAACGAGATTGTTGTCGTCCCCGCCGCCGTGAGATTGCCCGCCACGGTGAGCGTGTCACCGTTGACGACACTGGTGACATCAAACACGAGGGTGCTGTCATTCAAGTCGAGATTGCCGCCCACCGCCAGAGCGGTTACCACATTGGTGTTGCCCACGCTTAGGGCGGCGCCACTCCGCACCGCCACGTTGCCGCTGCCCAAGCTGATCGCCCTGAGCGTGCCGTTGCTGACAATCGTGCCGCCGTTGTAGGTATTCGGGCCGGCAAGCGTGAGCACACCCGCGCCGAGCTTGATCAACCCGCCGTCCGTGCCGGCATCGCCGCCGATATTGCTGTGCTCCAGCGCCTGACCGATGGTGATCGCGAAACCAGAGGTATCAATGACCGCGCCGCCATTCCGCACATTGGCGCGGTCCAGACCGATCATGAACGTGGCCGAGGCGGCCGTCGGCTTGAGCGTGCCCCCGTTAAAATTAAACGTCGCGATTGCCCCGACGCCTGATCCTTTTTTGACAATGGGGGTGTTCAACGTGCCACCGTCGAGATTGAAAGTGCCGCTGCTGTTGAAGCGGGCGAAATACACGCCGTTCCCGGTCGCGGGCAAGGTAACCGTTCCGCCGTTGGTCACGGTGATAATCGCGTTGCCCGTAAAACCAATTAGCAAACCCGCCGTAGATGCCGTGGTCCCCGCCACTGTCACGGTGCCACCGTCCACTTTGATCGCGTTAGTCGTGCCGGCGGACTGACCGCCCACAATGAGGCCCGACGACGCTCCTCTTTCTGCCAGCGTGCCCCCGGCCATCACGTTCACCACGGTGCCATCCCCGTCAATGAAGACATGGCCTTGGGCGGCCGTTGCGGAAGCGGACCCGCGCACGATGCCTCCGTTGGCAATATTGAGCGTGCCCCCGGCGGTGGCGGAATTCTGCCCGATGTAAAAAGGTGTCGTAGTGACACTCGATTCGATAATGACATTAGTGCCCACCGTGGCGGTCTTCCCGGCATTCACGCGGATTTGCGGCAGGGTGCCGCCCGTGGTGGAACTCAGAGTGACTGACAGCGGAGTGCCGTTGGTCAGGATATATCCCGAATTGCTGAACGAAATGGTTTGGGCCGACGGACTCGGCAGACCGGCGACGTTGAGGTAATAAATTCCCCCATCAACCCCCGCCCCAAAGACGGCATCATTGGCGGCAGCCCAGGTGGTATTGGCCGAGCCATCCCACCAATTCCCGCCCGCCCAGGTGCCGCTGCCGTCCTGCGCCCCGGGTGTCGCCGTATCGGCATCCCACGTCAGCGTGGCGGCGGAGGAATGATTCGCAAAGATCAGGAAGATAATTCCCAGCAGAACGGCCGGGCAACGACGAATGGAGGTTTGAGTTGTTTTCATGATGAGAGCAGGGCTGTGCTTCTTGAGTTGGTTTTCCACGGTGTGATTGAAAGACGGTTAGACCTTAATCCCGAATCCCTTTTCGCGTCCACCGTTTCACCCTCCCCCATTTGGCGGATACCCGTGCCGGAGCAAATCCGACACTCGTTGCTGAATCTAATTAAATTCAGCGACCGCCCGCGCCATTCGTCACAATAAAAAATGCAAAGCGGCGGGCCGCCGAAGCCACCCGCCGCTTTTGATTCACTGTAATTCGTAGATTGCCGGCCTCGCTTCAGGGCTGCTTGATGCTGAAGAAGCGTTGCGGATCGGTGCCGAGAGGAATCGCGTTGCTGAACGTTCCGCTGCCGTTAAACGTGCCTGATTGATTGGTGGTCCAGTTCGCCAGCGGGAGCGCCAGATTGGTGGATTCCAGAATCGAGTAGCTGCCGCCGACCGCGCCATTGGTGCCTTGCAGAATCAAGTTTCCGCTCGAGACGCTCACCTGGTTGATGCCCGGGATTGGCAGCGCCGCCGCGCTCAAAGTCACATCACCCGTCACCGGATTAAACGTGCCGCTTAACGCGTCCGGCGTCACGGTCACGCTGGCAAAGCTGCTGTTCTTCGCGCCCGCGACGGTGAAAAGATGGAATACCGCGCCGTTGGTGAGCGGCGTCGTGCCGATGTTCGTCACCACCAAGGTGCCGCCGAAAGTGGCTGCGCCGGAAACCAGCCATTGATCGTTCGTGCCTGCACCGTCGAGACTCACGGCCGCGAGCGTCGTGCCGGTCAAGATCAAGTTGTTATTGATGGTCAATGCGCCGGGAAACGTGCCCGCGCCAAGCGTGCCGCCCGCCGTCACCGCCACCGGGCCGGCAATAGAGCCGCTGCCAGCGAGCTTGCCGCCATTGACCGCCACGGCGTTGACCGGTGACGTGAGACTGCCGTTGACCACCACGGTGCCGTTGCTGATCGTGGTGCCGCCGCTGTAAGTGTTCACGCCGGTGAGGGTCAAGACGTCCGCACCCGTCTTGGTGACCGTGCCACTGCCGCTAATCACATTGCTGACCGTCAGCGGGATGCTCGTCTGATTGAAGATCAAAGCGGCATTGTTGGTGATGCCGGCGGTGTTGTGGATGCTGCCCGTAAAGCCAATTTTCAAGGTGCCTTCGCTGATGGTCGTGCCGCCGGTGTAGGTGTTGGTGCCTTGGAGCGTGAGCATCCCGGCGCCGGCCTTGGTCAGGACGCCTGCCTGTGACGAAGCGTCCTCCAGGATTTGTGCCACCGTGATGTCGTTGCCAGCGGCCACGCTGAAATTGGCGCCGTTGGTCGTCAGATACGCATGCGTCAAACCGCCCATGAACGCCGCGCTCGCCGTTGAAGGACGAAATGTGCCGCCGTCAAAGATGATCGTGGAGGTCGAGGCCGGGTCGTGAGTCGTGGGAAAAGCCCCCATGGTGACATCCGCCGTCCCGCCGATGGTGATCGTCGCCGTGTCAGCGCCGAGACAGAGCCGGGTAAAGCTGGTGCTGGTGAATGTTCCTCCGATCAAGGTCAAGGAGGCGTCACCGCCCGTGCCCCCGGCCTTGCTGCCCATGGCCAGAGTGCCGATGGTCGCCGTGCCGCCAGTTTGGTAAAAAATTCCCGCGGTGTTGTTGGGCGTGGAGGATCCTTCCGACCGACCAATTTGGAGAACGCCCGCCGGCAAATTAAGACTGCCGGTGCCGCTCAAAGTGAAAATCCCCTTGGCGTTGGCGTTGACCCCCAGGATGAGGCCGCGATTCCCGCTGGCAAAACCGGTGATGCTGCCGCCGCTCAAATTATAGACGCCGGAGTTATTGGCCGTGTTAACACCACCGACCAGCAACGCGAGGCCGCTGGTGAACACAATGTCGCCACCTGTCTGGTTGATCAGGCCATTGGTGACTCCGCCGACATCACCCGTGCCCACGTAAATTCCGTTGGCGCCCATCGCATAGTTTCCCGCCTGAATATTCAGCGTGGCGAGATTCGCATCCACCCCAACTGTAATTAAGCCGCTGTTCCCGGTGCGACTGCCGGAAAGAGTCAAGGATCCGTTGCTTACGGTGGTCGCCCCGTTGTAGGTATTCGCACCGGAGAGAATCAAGGTGCCCGCGCCGACTTTGGACAAGGCGGCGACATTGGTGATCACGCCGGAGAGCGTCAACGTGCTGGCCGCCAGCACACCCACCGAGGTGGCCGCGCTCAAATTGACATTGTTAGCCAACGTGCTGCTGAGGCTATTGGACAAGCTGCCACCACCCAAGGTTAACAGGCCGCTGCCCAGGGCCGCATTGGTGTTCACTTCCAGCGTGCCGCCGCCTTGGAGCATGGTGCCACCGCTATAGGTATTGGCGGTTGCCATGGTCAATAGGCCGGCTCCGTCTTTGATGACGCTACCAGTGCCGCCAATGCTGCCTGAACCACTCAGGCTGTAGGCGGCGGAACTATTATTGATCACCACGCTGCCGGGCGAAACGGCGGTGTTCAACGTGATCCCGGTATTGGCTCCGGTGTCGTCAAAAAGAACCGCATAGCCATTGGCATATTTTGCGGCGGTGACCGCCGAAATCCATTGCCAGTTGGTGGTCGTGATGTCCCAGCTTCCATCATTCGCGCCGGTCCACAAAAGGGAGTCGGTGACCACCAGATCAATGGAGTTGGCATTAAATTGCAACGTGCTGCCCGCCGGTTTAACTCCCAACACGAAGCCGGAGCTGATCGTGGAACCCGAGTAGGTGATCAGATTATAAGTCCCAGGCGGAATAAATCCGGAGCTATTCACATTGATGGTCGTGGTGCCGTTGGCCGTTAACGCCCCGGACACGGCGACGATCGCATTGTTCAATGTTACGTTGATTGTTTGGGCATCACCGCTCGCCGCGCCCAAAGTCAGACTGGCCAAAGTCAGATTGCCAGCCCCCAAATTTCCGGCGGTGACCGCGCCGCCTTGGTTGACCGCAACCACGCCGCTCACCACACCACCGCCGGCGAGACTGGCGTTTGTTTTCACAGTAATATTCCCCGCCACCGAGCCGCTGACGGAAAGAACGGCCCCTGCTTGAACGGTGGCATTGCCCGCCAAGGATCCGGTGACCGCCAAAGTGCCGTTGCTCACGGTCGTGACACCGGTGTAGGTGTTAGCGCCCGCAAGCGTGAGTGTGCCCGCCCCGAGCTTGGTTAATCCGCCATCCGGGTCGGCATCGCCAGCAATGTCACTGTGCACGAGGTTCTGGCTGATGGTGGCCGCGAGTCCGCCGGAGTCAATGATCGCCCCGCCATTGCGCACGTTGGCGCGGGTCAGTCCCGTCATTGTGAATACGGCATTGTTGACCGTGAGCTTGCCGCCGTTAAAATTGAAAACCGAGTTGGTGCCGGACAGGGTTTTAATGAGCGGCGCGTTCAAGGTTCCACCATCGAGATTTAAAGTTCCGCCGGCGTCTGCCGTGTTGCCCAAAATCAAACCTCTGGAGGTGGCCGTTGAGGGTATGGTGATCGTCCCGCCGTTCATCAAATTAACGATGCCCACGCCCCCGTTGCCGACGGTGAGTCCGGCATTTCCGCCCGTGCTGGTCGAATACACCGCGCCGCCATCCACATTCAAGGTGACGCTGGAGCCAGCCGTTTGTCCCACCGCGAAAAATTGGTTTCCCGCCGCGGTCAGCGTGCCGCCGGTCTTCACATTCACCACGGTGCCGAAGCCGTCAATCAAAACGGTTCGTATCCCGGATGACAGGTAGGCATTGCGCAGAGTCCCGCCATTTTCAATGTTGATCGTGCCGCCTGCCGCCGTGGGCGTGGTAGAATTGATCCAAGTCTGGCCGTTCACAATGCTCTGAACGATCACGTTGGTGCCGATGGTAAGAATGCTCCCGGCATTCACCTGAAACTGCGAAAGGCTGGCCGTGGGCACAGTGCTGAGGGTGATCGTCGTCGCCGGCACCGCACTGGTAAGGGTCAGCGCACCGCTGCTTTGAACCGTCAAGTTGCTGGCAACGACCGCCGCCGGCACATTGACGGTGTAGGGATTCACCGCATCCGCACCCGCCGAGAAGAAAAGCGCGTCGGTGGTGACGGTGGCGGCTTTCAGCGTGCCTGCACCACCAGCGGCGTCAGTATTCCAAAATAAGTCGGTGCCCCAGGTGCCGGCGGGCGATGCCCCGGTGCCAGCCACGGTTCCGTTACTATCCCAATATTGATTCACCGCAACGGCGGGCAACGCGGCGAGCAACAAGAAAAAAATTCCCGGCAAGGACGCGGGAAAACGGTTGAGAAAGGATTGGCTGGTTTTCATGATTCCTGGGATGTGAGAGTTTCAGCTCGGTTTTTTTGGGTGAGGTTTACTACAAAACCTTAGGGGCTTTAACCGAGAAGGTCCACTATCACAGCATCCGCCATTTGGGGGATGCCACGGTGCCAGAGCAATCCGACCAGAGCGCGTCAGTTCACCAACACATGGACCGCAACAGGCTTCTTTCTTTTTTATTTCCTCTGCGCTGGATTGAGACCTGGCAACGAAAACTCTGATCGTCTTGAAGGCGCACAAAATAAAAAATGTCGCCGTGATTTAAAGCCGACCACAGCAACATTATAACAATCTTTCAGGCCGACCGCCTGGCTTCGATTACCGGCGGCGGAAACGGTGCAGGCAGGTCAACCCGCCGAAGCCGAGGCCCAGCATCGCCACGGTGGAGGGTTCGGGCACCACTTGGACCAACTGGAAATTGCTGAAGGTTCCGGCGGAGGACGTTCCGGCGGTGAAGCCAACGCTATCAATGGGAGCCGTGCCCGCATAGTTGGTGGAACCCACCAAGGTGTTGTTCAAATAATATTTAGTCGCCCAATCCGCACCCGAGGCATCAAGCTCGATCATGATATGAAAGGACGTCAGACTGAAATTATCCGGGGCCAGCTCCGTCACGGGTCCACCAACTCCTGCTCCTTGAAAATATGCCTGATTGGGAGTCGTGGCGGAGGCTGAGGTGGTGAACATCCACGCATAGCCGGCGATAATAGTTGTGCCCGCAAACCGATCCGCGTTAGCGCCGCTTTGGCCGGTAAAACTGATATTGTCAGCAAAGCCCAAGCCAAGAAATGAACTAAGACCGGAGGAAACCGTGATATCGGAACTGAGCTGATAGACGTTCCCTTGCACGGGCGTAAAACTCAAGACTGCCGACGTTCTGTCAACCGTTGCGACGCCATCCTGTTGAAAGCCGGTCCCCGCAATCCAGTTCCCCGTCAGCGTGCCGCCAGTCACTGCGGATCCATTAAGTGCGCTCGCAGATCCGCCAGTGAAAGCTTGCGTGTAAAGAATCGTGTCAGCCTGCGAACTGGCAACGGCGAGGAGTAAAACGGAGCCGGTCAGAAATAATTTTGAAGGAACCTTCATAGGCATGAGAGAGTTAGTTGAGTTAGGATTTGGATGGTTGTTTATGGTTGTTTATGGTTGTTTGCGGCTTTCCGCATCGGCTAAGTCCAGACTTTAGGGCCAATGCCCAACCACCGTCCATAGTCACACCCTCCGCCATTTGGGGGATGCCGGAACCAAGGCTAACCGGCATTCGCGACCGAAAAGACCCGCAATATTTCGGATGACTCCGTTTATCGTTGTTCCGGGGTTTTACTGTTGGCCATGAAAATGCCGGCGCACTCCTTAATATCCGTTTGCAGCTCATGGAGCTTTCCATCCAGCAACTTCCAACAGCCTTCGCGAATGATTTGCCCGCGATAATAAAAGCCAAGTTCAGCTTCCCCGCCACTGGCAGGGCGGCGCGGCCCAAAATATCAAACCCACGGCAAATCACGCCATCCAGCTGGAGACGCGGCGGAAACGATCACCGCTCAGTATTTTAACGGGTGGAATTGTCATGCGTCATTTTTCCAGGCTGGAAATTTGTATTCGCTAGCGGCTTGATGGCTCCGCTACTTCCAGTTTTACGGGCCCCAACAAACCCGACGGCATCAATGCGGTATAATGAGCGTCCCCTTTCGGCTTATCGAACTTGGTGATGTTGGTCCGCGTGCGACGTTCGCCCGGTGGCAACTTGGCATCGCCAATCAAACGGTTGGGCCAGAAGTTCACCACTTCAACTTCCAGCTGATTGCTGCCGGCGCGAATGGCGTCCGTGACATCCACCCGGAACGGCGGCGACCAGGTGATCCCGCAGGACTTTCCATTCAACTTCACTTCCGCCAGTTCGCGCACATTGCCCAGATCAAGAAAGGCGCGCGAAGCACCCAGCTTAAAATCAGCCGGCAAATCAAATGACTTCCGATAAATGGCCGTTCCGGAATAATACTTGATGCCCGGCTCGGGCCGTTTGGTCCAGTCCACCAACGAATCAAACTGGACGGATTTGGGGCCGCCCCAGTTCGGATCGAAGGCCACGGTCCACGCGCCGGAAATATCAGCCAGCAGCGAAAGCTTTTCACCATTGGTTTTGGCCAGTGCCGGATGTGCCACCGCCGGTTCACGGAAAACCACAAACCACGAGCCGCACGGACCAAAATCCAGCGGCACCAGCGTGCGTCCATTTTGTTCCGTGTAGGCAAGGGCGAATTGATGTTGGCCGGTCACGGCGTTCCAGAGTTCCGGCGCTTTGCCGCTCACGCGAAATGCAACGGTGGCACTCGCGGCATTCGTCGAGCGGTTGGCGACAAAATAAATTTCCGTGCCGGGAGCGGTGCGATGAATGAAGTCGAAGTTCGTCGAGGATTGCGGGCTGGTTGGTGATAGCAGTTCGCAGTCCGGCAGCACGCCATCGGCCAGCAACACTTCGCGCGCGTTTTTCCCGGCGATGACGCGGCCGCTGGCCACCTGACAGTCCCATAATTGCCGGCTCAATTTGGCAATCTCAGCGTCGCCCGCCGGATAATCCCGCAGGGTTTCACCCTTCATCGGTTTCGGCCCGATGACGGTGGCCCCGGCGGCGACCAAGTCCCTGATTTTTTTCAGCACCGGCAGGAAAATCACTTCCTGCTCCGGCAGGACCAGCATCCGATAGCTCACGCCGTCAGGCAGAACAATCTGCCCCGCTTTGACGCTCGCCCGGGCCAGCAGCGCATCCCGGGAAATGACATCATAATCATAGCCCGGCAAAATGTGCGCGGGGTCGGAGGCTTTGAGCTGGGTGAAATTGGGCACGCCATCACCGTAGTAATACAGCACGTCGGCGCACGGCAAACCCTGTTGCAGCATCGCCTGACAGCGGTTGATGTAATCGAAGAACGGTTTCGACTTGTCCCACCACGTCACGTTCGGGTTGAGGTGCGTCCCCGCAAAATATTGCTGGCCGGGAATCCCCTGCTCCTTCGGCGAGCAGACGAACGCGTGCCAGACCAGCAGGTTCAGCCCTTCGCACAGTGCCTGGTCGAAGCTCGGTTTGAGATTATCCCAGATGGTTTCCTGCCAGTGAGGCCCGATCGTGGTGAACCCTTCGGCCATGACGAGATCGTGCCCGCAAGTGTGCGCGGCGCTCGCCGGCTGCTTGACGAAAAAGCGATTCGCGTCGCCGATCCGATGACTCCACGACCACGCCCAAAACTCGCTCATCGGCACATCGTTGAAGCCCAGACATTGCTGCGCGTCAATCGGCACCGCGTGCGGCCCGCCCGATTCAGGGTGAATTAAAAGCCCGTGCTTGTGCGCGCCGTCCTTGAACAGTTGGTAGTGATTATCAATCGCCAGATCGCCCATCGTGCGGCGGAAGTCGTTCAGGAACCGGTTGCTCTCCTCGCGGCTGTTCACAATGCTGCCGGTGATCACCGGCAGCCAGGGCAGCAAATCATAGCCCCGCCGCAGGCGGAATTCCTCGCGCAGCGTCGGGGTCCAGTTCGCCACCTCCACTTCCCAACTGTCCGTGTGCAAATATTTCAACGACTTGCCCGCCAGCGGTCCGGCGTCGGCAATGAGCGGCTCCACCACCGCATCCCAATAGCGCCGGAACGCACCGGCATCAAAAGGGTCCAACGCATAACCGTCCCAACCATCGCTGCATGTTGAGACGCGGCAGTGATCATTCAGCGTGTAACCCAGCCGCAGAATTCTCCACACCCCGCCGGGAGCCTTCCAATCAAGCGTGCCGTCCGCATTCAACTTCGAAGTCAGCTCCATCACGTCCGCCACCCACAATTCCTCCTCGCCCGGCGTGGATTCCAATTCCTGAAACAGCGGGGCGGAGTCCGGCGCGGAGGAAGGTTTCAGCGCGGTGAGCAAAGCTTTCTGGCGCAGGTTTTGCAGGGGCTTGGGCTGGGCAACCGGGGATTTGGCCAGCGTCTGCGGCTTCATTTGCCAGGCCAGCACGAATAGATCGCGATAAAATCCGTCGCGACCTTTCGGCGGCGGCAAATAGATTGAACTGCTTCCGTTGGTGACGAGGATTTCCGACCAGACGAGTTTCTTTGGCGCATCCCCGGCGGCGACCATTGGTCCGCCAAGATTCCAGCCACTTTGAATATTCAAACTCATTTCCAACCCGAGCCGGTCCGCTTCGCGCAGGGTGTGTTTGTAAAGCTCGCGCCATTCCGGCGAAAAAAATACGGGACCATGCGGCACCTTGCCATTGCCGCCTTGGCTGGCGCCGTCGGCATCAAAAATCACCGCGCCGCCAAAACCCTTGGCCTTCATTTCCTCCAGGTCATGGGTGATGGATTCCTTGGTGACATTGCCGTTGAGCCACCACCAGTAAGCCCGCAGCCGCGCATTCGTCGGCGGATTATCCCAGTCCGTCTCAAGCGAGCCGGGCGCAGGTTTTACGGCCCCAAGCAAACACAACACGGCCAGCCATAGCACACCGGAGAATTTTCTGTTCATAATCAGCATTTGCTTCATTCGCCGCTTCGAAAAACAATCTTTTGCCACCAACCGCAGAAAAATCACGCGGTGACGCGCATCAGCCACGCGGGATTAATAATGGCCCATCATGGGGAGTGCCCTCCCGCCTGTCCACCGTCTCCCCCTCCGCCATTTGGAGGATGATATCGGGATTGCGCGGGCGAGGCTCCAAGCGATGGTCACCAGTCGAACACTGTTACATTATCCCGCAACACTCTGAGGCCAGAAATTTTCCGCGGTGCGCATGATGCGGCGCCATGGCATTTAGAAACGTCAGCCGCAGCTGGAATGAGCTATTTCCAGATCGCGGCGCGCCTTAGGGAGCGTTGGTTTTCTGCGGTTTCGTCACGATCTCGTGGAATTGAACGAAGTCATGGATATCCACCCGGCGCGGCGGATTGGAAGATTCCTGAGTCTGAATCATGGTCAGCAGATTGCTGGTGGAACTCCAGGTTTTACCAACCCCGACGCTGGCTTCCAGCCCAACGCGCACTTCGTTTTTGAAGGTTTGGATTTCCCACGCCACACCACTGTCAATTCGCGCGGCCGTGTTCCGCTCATAAGCCATCAGCGAAATGCCCGCGAGCGCCTGCGCCATGTCCGCAAACCAGGCGTCGCGTTCGCCGGCGGAGTCCCAGCCCACCGGCTTCCCGACCTGGTCGAACCACACCGGCAGATCGGCATAAATCGGGATATCCTTGGCGGCGTGAGCATCCAGATAGGAGCGCACCTCCCGAACCGTGTCCCGGAGCAGCCGCAGCAGATGCTTGCGTTCGTTTGGACTTGCGACATTCCAGGCCGGCAACCCGTGCGGTTCAATATCCAGATGCACGGCGTCATACCGCCCGGCGGCGTTGGTGGCAGCGGCATTGAAGTCGAGGAAATCGGACTGGATGTGAACGCTCAACAAATTGGGCCGGCTGTCGGGAAAGATCCAGGTGTTTTCCCCCAGCAGGAACTGCGAGGAGATTCCCGCTGCATGCAGTTTGGAATTCCAAGCGTAAATGAGCGCGGGATGGGCGCGAGTGTCAGTGCTGAAACTGCAATAGACCCGGTCGAAATTCCATGCGTTCAAGAACCGGATCATCTCCGCCGCCTTGGCCTTGTCACCCAACACCCGATCCACTCCCCAAGCATTGTCAGCCGAGGTCCACCACCAGACTCCACGTATTTCCGCCGCGCCACCGCGACCGCCAGCGGCCATTAAAAAGCACGCCAGCGCCCACCAGCAAGCCCGCACCCAAAACCATCGGCATACCGGCAAGGTTGATCGAAGGGAGACATCGGGATGACCGCAGTTTATTTCAAGCCGCATAAATTGAATTCTGGAAAAATGAGTCACGGCGGATGTCGCTCAAACCTTCCCGACCACGGAAAATTATAACCGCAGCAAGCCACGCTCGATGGCCAGCGTCACCGCCCGGGTGCGATCCTGCGCCCCCAATTTCCAGAGCGCATGGGACAGATGCGTTTTGACAGTGGCGTCACCCATGCCTAGCTCACCGGCGATGGCCTTATTTGTTTTGCCCTGGGCCACCAGACGCAACACCTCCAGCTCCCGATCGCTCAACGGGACAAACAAATTACGATCCGCCAGCTTGTGCGCAAATTCCGGCGACAGGCAACGCTCCCCCGCCGCCACAGTGCGAATGGCGGCCACCATCTCTCCCTTCTCGCTGGCTTTGGCAAGACATCCCAACGCGCCAGCCTCCAAGGCCCGGTGAATATCCTCCGCCGTGTCATCAATCGAAACCATGAGCACCCGCGCATCCGGATGTGCGGCCACAATGCGCCGCGTCACTTCCACGCCGTGGATGTCCGGCAACCGTCCGTCCATCAAAGTCACGTCCGGGCGCAATTTTTCAAACAGCGCCAGCGCCTCCCGGCCCGTGCGCGCCTCGCCCACCACTTCCATGTCACGTTCGCGGGCGAGGGCGCTCACCACTCCCATGCGGATCATAAAATGATCATCCACAATTAAAATGCGCAGGCGGGGTTGTTTCATGGGAGTTCAGGTTGCGTTTTTATCGCCGGGCGGCAAGGCAAACTTAAGGTCACGACGCAGCCGGCGCCGGGCGTGCCGACAATGGAAAGTTCCGCGCCGATTTTCGCGGCGCGTTCCTGCATGCCCAGCACGCCAAAATGCGGACTCTCCGAATGCGTCAGCGCGCCGGGGGCGAATCCCAGGCCATCATCACTGATGCGCAGCCGGATGGCTTCCGGCGTGATTTCGAGGGAGATGACGATGCGCTTGGCCCCGGAATGTTTGATCGCGTTGGCGAGCGACTCCTGTGCCACGCGCAGTAATTGAAACTCCACACCGGCCGGCAACTCCCGGTATTCGCCTGTCACCTGCACCGCAACCACGGGCCCGGAGCGCGCAGAAATTCCTTCCGCCAGCGCCTGCAAGGCGGCGGGCAACCCTTGCATCTCCAGCACCTGCGAGCGTAAATCCCACACCGAACGGCGGGCTTCCAGCCGGGTGTGCCGCAACATCCGCCGCGCGAGCGAGACCGCCTGGGAGGCGGCCGCCGGATCTTCGGTTATGATTTCCTCCGCGCCATCCAATTGCAGGGCCACGCCCGCCAGTTGTTGCTCAAGGGAATCATGCAAATCGCGGGCCAGCCGGTTGCGCTCATCACTCACGGCTTCGCCCCGCAATTGCTCGCCGATGAGCCCCATCTGCCGCGCCACCTGTCGCCGCAACAATCCCACCCAGCCCAGCACCAGCGCCAACACCACACAGGTGCCGGCCAGCAGCAAACCCAGGCGCGCCGAAGTCCACCACGGTGCCGCCCGGAGCACCCGCACATCCTGCGGCGTGCGCAACCACAGGGAGAAATCGCTGACAATGGTTCCGGGCACCCCGGCGCCGATCAGCTTGAATTCCAGATCACACACCCCGGTGACTTCCACCTCCGAACCCACGGACCACAACCCCGCGGCCGGCTCGCGGGGCGATGGGAGCGAAGCCCGGAAGCGATGCCCCTCCGACACCAGGAATAAATTGAGCAACGCCTCGTGCTCCCGCCACTCCACTTCCGTAATCAGACCCCGGAGCCGCACCAAGCCACCCGCATAATCTTTTTCCGAAATCGGCGACGACAGCCGCGCGATCGCGGGCAGGAGCAGTTCATTTACCGTGACCAGTTCCGCTGCCGGCAACGTGCCCTTGCCGACACGGCGGGCCACCGCATCCGTCAGTTGCGCGATGGAACGGGAATTGTCCACAAAGCCCGCCACTTCCACCAGATCCCCGACCTGCACGTTGGTGCTGGTGGACTCCACCCGCACCCCGGCGGTTCCCTCTTGCAGAAAAAAGAATTCTCCCGGCATGACGAAGTTCACGACTCCCCGCGTCACCTTGCGATAGAAACGATCCGGAACGCGCGAGAACGACAGCAAATCCTTCAGCGGCACGCGCGGGGAATCAAAGGCGTCCGGCGGCGGTTTGCGGAGCACCTCCAAGTCTTCGATGGACGGAACCGTGAGCCGAATGCGCACCGCCTCGGACCGGAAATTCGTGATCGGCCGGGAGAAACCGCGCAGCCGCACCCGCGCATCCACCAGTTGATTGGGTTCGATGCCCGTGTCGCGCATGAATTCGACTTCACACAAATGACCTTCCACCATCAGGTCGAGTCCGAGCCGGCCGTCGGCCATCCGCTTGGCCCCCCAGACCACACCTTCCACCTCCACCCGCTGGGAAACTTCGCTGCCCGAAATCAACTGTTCCATCGAAACCCGGCGCGCCTCCGGCAATGGCGCCGTGCCGACCCGGCGGATCCGCGTTGGGATGATCACCGGCGAATAACTGCCCGGACCCGTGATCCCCTCAATCTCCAGCACGGCTCCCAAAGTGTTTTCCGTCCGGGCAAATCTTCCGGTCCAAATCCCGCGCTTTTTGGCAATCTCCAGCCCCACGCTGATGCCTTCCTCGCCATCGTGGACTTTGAACCAGCCATCGCCGTAGTTGAGAAAGGTGACGGTGGCCCGCAATTGAACCGGCAGACCTTTCGCCGCCTCCTCGCCGGAAAGGCCACGAATCTCCGCAACACTGGTGAGCACGCGTGATTCATCGTCAGCGCGCAGCGGAGTGCACATCAGGATCACGCTTAAGCATCCAGCAAAGATGCGTGAGAAAATATTCATGCCGGAAAAAATCAATCCGTCAGCCGCTTCATGCTCGGAAGCAGCCTGTTCGTGTTGGTTCTAAAGCATACCACACAGTTGTCACTCCTAATCATTGGGCCGTTGCATCATGGCTGGGATGGATTTTTGACGTTGCGGGCTTGCCTGCGGGCGATTGGCGTTTCGCGTTGGGCCCGTAAGGGATTTCGCCCTGTGAATTCACGGTGTAGCCCCATTCCTTGAGATAGGACTTCGCGGGACGAAAATCATCGCCGATTTGTTTCAGCCTCGCCTGCAGGTCGGCATCCAATTCCTTCCGAAGCGCGGCGGCGTTTGTTTGCGCCACGAGGTTCGTCATTTGATAAATATCCTTCTGGTCATCGAACAGCAGCCACGGGCCGTCAATGCCCCGGACGTAGGTATAACGGCTCGTGCGAATGGCGCGGTATTCCCGGCCGAACTCGCCCATGCCGAACGGCGCCACATTCATATAGAGCGCGGTGCGATCCTCCGCCTCCCGTCCGCTGCGCAGGAGCGGGGACAAATCTTCGCCTTCCACCGTGCGCGGAACCGCCACACCCGCCAGCCCGAGCAGCGTCGGTAAAATATCGGGCGAGGTAATCGGCATTTGCACTGCGCGCGCCGGCGATTCCTTGAGCAGCGGATCGCGCAGCAGGAATGGCACGTTCGCCGACTCCGTCCACGGCGCCTGTTTCTTCTTGGGCGGGACGCCTTGCGAGCCCAGCATTTCGCCGTGATCCGCCGTGAAGAGCACGACTGTGTTCGTCGCCAACCCCGTCGCTGCCAGCGTCGCCATGATTTCGCCAACGCATTTATCAATGGCCGTGCAATGGGCGTAATAGCCTTGGGCATCCTTGCGGGCCTTGGCTTGCAGTGCCGCCGGAACATTCGGCCGCAGTTGGATTTTATCCACCGGATACATCGCCTCATATTCCGCCGGCGCGGTGCCCAGTGGAAAATGCGGACCGCCATAGGCGACCATCAACACAAACGGCGCATTGGTTTGCGCGTGATCCCGCAGGTATTGTTGGGCGTCCTCGGTTTGCGCGAACGCATCGTAGCCTTCCCAGAACAGTTTTTTGTCCGAGGTGCCGGTGTAATAATGCGAATGGTTGTAATTATGGTCGCACTCCGCCGCCTTCCAATATTCCCAGCCCTGCCGGCGTTCCGGCGGAATAAAGCTTTCGCGACCTTGACCGTCCAGATGCCACTTGCCGATGTAAGCGGTCTGATAACCGGCCGCGCCGAAGATTTCCGCCAGGCACAATTCACTGCTGGGTAGCGAAAGATCATTGAGGAACATTCCCGTGGAAGTCGGGAAACGCCCGGTCATCAGCGCCGCCCGCATGGGCGTGCAAACCGGACACACCGAAACGGCGTTGCAAAAATTCAGACTTTCTTTCGCCAGCCGGTCCAGATTCGGTGTCTTGACGTTCGGATCGCCCGCATAACCGGTCGCCGCCGCGCGCCATTGGTCAGCGAGCAGGATGACGATGTTAGGCCGACGCGCCTCGGCAGCTCCGGCACACATCACCAGCGTGAACACGGTCAGGATTCCAAAGGTATTTTTCATTTTTAAAAATTGCCGGCGTTCATGAGCTGGATGGTTTTATCGGGCATCGCCGGGATCATACTCTGGAGCCGGTCTGTCCCGGAGTGCGGCGCGGTGAGGTCTGGGTTTGGCCGGCGCTGGTTGGGCATTCGCTTCCCACTTGGGATTGGGCTGCGGAGTCACGGCACCCGTCCGTTGGAGAAACTGATCGAGCAGACCGTTGAGTTGCCGGGTCGTTTCGGGTTCGACCTCCGCCAGATTGCGCGTCTCCCCGAGATCCTGCTTCAGATTGTAAAGTTCCAGCCGGTCAGTCTGGTTGGTCTGATCGCAGAAAAAGCGGATCAATTTCCAATCGCCCTGCCGGACGGAGACTGCCGGGAAATTTCCGGTGGCCGGAGTGTAGTGGGGATAATACGAATAGACCGCGTCACGAACCGCCGCTTTCCCCTGCAAAACCGGCCATTCGTTCACGCCATCAAACGTCACCCCCGTCGGGGCCGGCAAGCCCAGCATCGCCAGGATGGTGGGATATAAATCCGTGCTCACGAACAACGCCTCGCTCCGGGAGGCAGCCGCGATTTTGTCCGGCCAGACCACCGCGCACGGCACGCGCGTGCCGCCCTCGTAAATCGTGCCCTTGCCGCCGCGCAACGGCGCATTGCTCGTGGGCGGCACGCCGCCCACGCGGTTATACATGTTCCCGCCGTTGTCCGAGATGAAGATGATGATCGTGTGATCGGCGAGTTGGAGTTCGTCCAGCGTATCAAGCAATTTTCCGACCGCCTCGTCCAGGCTTTGCACCATCGCGGCATAGACGGGACACTTCTGCGACCCGGACAAGTTTTCCAGCTTCGTGCGGTATTTATCAATATACCCGGCCTTGCCGTCAAATGGGGCATGAACGGAAAACGCCCAGTAGTTCAGGAAAAAAGCGTGATTACGGTTTGCGCGCATGAAAGCGACGGCTTCGTCCGCCATGCGGTCTTCAATATGTTCGTGCGGTTGGCGCGGCGGGAAATTCAAGCTCGGCGGCAGCTTGGACCAGGGGGCGACATACGAACCCGGTGCTCCGGGACCGGAATAATGCGGCAGATCCACATCAAATCCCTGTTGCAACGGACTGTAAGGTTCCGGCCCCAGATGCCATTTGCCGAAATGCCCGGTGACGTAGCCGGCGTGTTTCAAGGCTTCCGCCAGCGTAAAATAATTGGTTTGCAGACGGGTAACTGACGAAGGTGCCAGCGCCTTGTGTTGCGGGCTGCCGTTCGTTTCCAACTGCGCCTGCAAAATAATTTCTGCCAGATGGCAGTTGGGCTGCGTCAGCCCCAAACGTGCCGGCTCCAGTCCGGTCATGATGCTGGCCCGGGTCGGCGAACAAATCGGACTGGCCGCATAGGCGTTGTTGAACAACATCCCGCGCCGCGCCAGCCGCTCGATGTGGGGCGTTTCGTAAAGCTTGGTCATGCCAAACAAGGTCGTATCACTCCAGCCCAGATCGTCGGCGAGAATCAGGACGATATTGGGCCGGCGGGTTTCGGCCGCCAGGGCGAGCAGTGACGTGGACAGACAAAGCAGGATTAAATATTTTTTCATTTTTTCTCCGTGAGCAGCGCGACCGGTCCCAGTAAACCCGCTTCACGCAGCGGCGCTTTGCGATTGAAACGCTTCTGGGTCGCGGTCCAAGTCCGCTGCTGGTCCGGCGGCAGCGCGGCGTCACCGATCAGCCGGTTGTTCCACACATTCACGACTTCGATTTCGAGTTGGTTTTCGCCCGGCTTCACGGCGGAAGTAATATCCACGCGCCACGGCGCGGTCCACAGCGTGGCCAGTTCCCGGCCATTGACACGCACGGTCGCGAGATCGCGCACCGCCCCCAGATCAAGTATCACCGAATGGGATGGAAGCTGGAGCGCGGGCATTTCAAAGTTTTTGCGATAGGTTGCCCGGCCGGAGAAGTGTTGGATGTCCGGCTCAGTCCGCTTCGTCCAGTCGGTCAGTTCCGCAAAGGTGATTTTCTCCGGCGCACCCCAGCCCGTTGCGAAGCTTACTTCCCACGGCCCCGTCAACTGGCTGTAGCTCTGGGGTTCCGGAAAATTTTCGACGCCTTGAACCGGCGCTGACGCCGTCTCGCGGAAAACCACAAACCAGGATTGCAGCGGCGCAAACTTCAGCGGCACCACCGTGCGACCATTACGCACGCTCCAGTCCGTCAGCGCGCGATGTTCGCCCGTCACTGCATTCCATAATTCGGGCTGCCGGCCGACAACGCGAAAAACGCAGTTCGCCTGCGACGGCTGCTTCGTTTGATTGCTGATGAAATAGATGTCCGCAGCGGACGAACGGCGATGAGTGAACAGTAGCTTCGCGTCCGTCGATGGATTGAGAAACTCCAGATCCGGAGCCACGCCCGCTTGGGCGAACACCGACGCCAAATCCTGGTGGCAAATCACCCGTCCCTGACCGAAGCGGCGCTCTACCGGCCCGGTCGCGGCCGACGCGGTTGGTTCGCCCCACACTTCCGCCGCCAGCCGCCTCACTTCGGCATCGCACTTGGGGAAATTTTCCAGGCTCGGCGAATGCACCGGCGGCGGGCCGATGACCGTGGCGCCCGCTTTCACCAGGTCGCGTATTTTGCGCAACAACTCCGGGCGCATCGTGGTTTGCTCCGGCAACACCAGCACGCGATACGACAGGCCATTCGGCAACGTCAGCAAACCATTCTTCACCGAGAGATTTTGCTCGATCACCTCGGCGTTGATGTAATCGAAATCGCGGCCCGTCGGCAGCGCGGAATTCTGCACGCCCGTCATCTTCGGCGCATCCTCACCGATGAAGTAAGCCACGTCCGCCACATGATTTCCCTGCTGCAGCAGCCAGCAGGAGCGGCGCAAATAATCAATCCACGCCCGGCCCTGCTCAAACCAGGTGTTATGCCGGTTGAACTCCGTGCCGAACCACGCATTCATGCCGGGAAATTTGTCTTCCCACGGCTGATGAATATAAACGTGCAGGACGAAATGATTGATACCTTCGCAAAACGCCCAGTCGCCGCGCGCCTTCAGATCTTCCGGCGCACTTTGGAACGCCGGCCCGCCGGTGAACGCTTCCGCCGAGACGATGCGTTGTCCGTAGGTGTTGGCGCACGACGAGGCGCAGCGACATTCAATGGAACCCAAGTCGCCCGTCGCCCAGAATTCGCCGCCGATGCGGTCGGACTGCCCGCCGTATTTCAGAAACTCGCTGGGAAAGCCCCAGTGGCCGTAGTTCTCCAGCCAGAGACCAAGTCCCTGCGCCTGTGAAGCCGCGCGCAAACCGCCGACATATTCCGTGGCAATGCGATCGGCCACCAACCGGCGCAAGTCCCACAGAAACCGCTCGCTCTGGTCCGCGCTGCCGACGATGCGTCCGGTCAAGACTGGCAGCCACGGCTTGGGGTCATAGCCGTAACGCTGCCGAAATATTTCGCCAAACCCATCGGTCCAATTTTCGGAGCCCATTTCGTAGCTATCCGCCACGCACTGCTTGAAGGCCCCGCGATCTGCCACGGGCATCCGTTTGAGCAGTTGGTCCACGAAAGCGTCGAAATGATACTGCACATCGGCACGATTCATCTTGTCCACTTCCAATCCCTGCCCCTCCGGCGACGCGGGCGCATTTTTTGCCCCCGTTGGCGTCATGCCGGTGCGGAGGATAATCCAGTCGCCGGGCGGCACATCCCAATGCAGCGTGCCATCGGCGGAAAGTTGCGCCGACAGATTGCGCACATCGCCGGGCGGAATGGTGAGCCGGGCGGACTCCGGCTCGACCGGTGCCGGCCACAAGTAGGCGTCCCACATCGGATGTGGCGTGGGATGCATCTTCCCCAGTTGTTTCTCGACGAACGCTTCCAACCGGGCCGCACCGGAGAGGTCAATTTCCGCCAACGCCGCGCCTTTGCCGCCGGCAATTTCCGTGAACCGGAGGCGAAACCGTTGCGAGGTTGTGGCGGGAAACGCGATCGTCACGGGACCACGCTGCATCGGGCCGACGTTGACGATTATTTTTGACCGGTCAAATTTAAACTGCCGGACATTTTGAAAGTTGCCGGCGGTATCAGCGGCCTGCAATTCCACCTCCGCGCTAAAGGCGGTCGTGGCGGGATAAAGTGCCAGACTGCGCGCAGTGAACGGCTGCGCGGTTTGGATTTCAATGTTGAACGCGCTTTTACCGCGCCCCGCCTTGGCGGGGAAAATGGCGGCGGTTTCCAGATCGCCATCCACGAGTTTTTCCGCGTTGGCCACCGGCGGGCTGCACGTCACCCGTGGCGACCGGGCGGCGATGGAATCGGCATCCGCCGCCGGCGCGGGAAACGCCAGCACGGCGACATCCTGGAATTGCTCGTTCGGCTGAACCAGTTTAAGCGTCAAGTTCGTCGGCCCCGTGACGTGCGCCTCGGAGGAAACCAGATAACGCATCGCCTGTTCGGGCTTGATCCATGGCCCGCCGGACTGGCTCCAGCCGGGGCTGTTGAACATGCCGATGTTGACGCCGGTGCGGCCGCCTTCGCGGACGGCATGTTCCATCATCGTCCACCAATCCTCAGTCAGCACCTTGACTTTCCCGGGGGCAATGTCGGGCAGAAAAATATTGCCGATGAAGGCCTCGCCGATGCCGACGCGCGACATGGCTTCGAGGTCGCGGGTGATGCCCTCCTTGGAAATATTATCGCTCAGCCAATACCAGTAACACCACGGCTTGGTCTGGGCCGGCGGATTGGTGAACCCAGATTCCAGCGGATCGGCCCAGGCGTTCATGGCCAAAGCGCCTGCCGCCAGCAGTCCGGCGAGTTTGATGGCTTTCAGTTTCATCGAGGCAAATGCAGCAACAGTTTCGGTGGTTTCATTTCGTAATAACCCGCATTGTCACCGGCCCGAGCAGGCCGGATGGCAGTAGCGGATCGCCGGGTTTGTAAGGATTCCACGTCGTTTTCGTGAGCCGTTGATCTGCCGGCAGCCCGGCGTCCTTGATCAGGCGGTTGGGCCAGCGATTGGCGACGCGAATGCGCAACTCGTTACCCGTCGGCTTCAGTAATCCGGCCGGCACGGCAATCTGCCACGGCGCACACCAGACCACGCCGAGATCGCGACCGTTGAGTTCGACACGCGCCAGGCTATTGAGCGCCCCCAGAGTGAGCACGACTGGCTTTGCCGTAAGGGCCGACAGCGGCGCGTCAAAAGTTTTCGCGTAGCTGGCTGTGCCGGAATAATACCGGATGCCATCCTCGGGGCGTTCAGTCCAATCCACCAAGGCGTCAAACTTCACCGGCTCGCTCGGGCCGCCCCATTTCGCGTCGAACGTTACCATCCACGGGTCACTGAGTTCTGTTACCGTTTTAAACTCCGGAAAATTCACGCCCGTCGCCCGTTCGCCTTTGCGGAAGACGATGAAGAAACTTTGCGCCGGCGCAAACTGAAGCGGCACGATGGTCCGCCCGTTGATTTCGCGGAATTCCGGCAGCGGACGTTCTTCGCCTGTCACGGCGTCCCACAGCTCCGGTCGCAGGCCGGACACGCGAAAAGAGCAGTCCGCAGAAACGGCAGTGTCCGTGCGGTTGCCCACCATGTAGAGATCATAATCAGGGTCGTGGCGGTGAGTGTAACGCAAGTCCGCACTCGACTCGAAATCCGGCTCGATGCCGTGCTGCGCGAGCATCCGCGCCGCCGTGTCGTAGTCCGGATAGATTTCCTTGTCCGTCGAATCCGCCGCCGAATCCATCACGACATTTTTCGACTGCCAAATTTTTCCGGCCAGAGCCCGCACCTGATCGTCGCACTTCGGAAATCCTTGCAGGCCGGGCGCTCGTTCTGGCGGACGACCGAGCACCGGCACGCCAGCGGCCGCCAGTTCTTCGATTTTCTGCGCCAACGCGGGCGTCATGGTGGTGACGCGCGGCAGCACCAGCAGGCGATAGCTCATGCCATCCGGAAAAACGATGCGGCCGTCCTTCGCCTTGGCGCGGGCAATGAGCGTGTCTGGCGCGCAGCCGTCGAAGTTGTAACCGCGCCGGTCTGGCAAGCCCTCAAGTGTGGCCGACTTGGGCGGCGTGAACACGTCCGGTGCGCCTTGCACATCAAGATATAAAATGTCCGCCACCGGCAGCCCCTGGCGCAGCAGGTATTGAGCGCGAGACAAATAAAGATGGTAGCCATCCACCATGCTCCACCACGTCTCGGTGCGTTCCCAATGCACGCCATGCCGGTTACCAAACGTCATGCCGGGGGCTTCATCCAGGGTGGGCTGATGCTGATAGCGATGAATGACGAAGCGGTTGATGCCGTTGCACAGCGCCCAGTCCCCTTGCTGCTTCATCGCCCAGGGATATTGTTTCCATTTGTCCAAGGTGGAAGTAAACGCCTCGGCGCCGATAATTTTGCGACCGGTGGTGTGGCCGATCGAAACCGCTTCGAAGCAACTAAACTCGGCGGAAAAACCATAACCGCGCGACCAGAATTCGCCCATCGGCACATCTGCCACGCCGCCGAGGAACAAATCACCGGCCGGATTCATGTCGTAGGTTTCCGAGGAGAACGTCAGGTGGTGTTGCCGGCCCAGATCCCGCAGGTGCGCGACGTGGTTTTTCAAAACCAACTCCTGCGCCGTCCGCCGCAGATCCCACAGAAAACGTTCCGACATTTCCACGCTGCCGACGGGATGACCATACATCGCCGGCAGATAAGGCAACGGATCGTAGCCGCGCCGCTGTTTAAAATCGGCGCGGAAATTTTCCGACCAGTTCTGCGAACTCATTTCCCAACTGTCGAAATGCAGTCCGACAATCCCCTTCCCGTTTCCTTTCGGCTCGCCGCTGGTCTTCAGCAGCTTGCCCGTGAAATTCGCGAAATGCGTATCGAGCGCGGCCTGGCTGAATTTATCCGACTCAAATCCCAGACCGGGCTGCGGCGCGGGGCGCGTGGTTTGGCCGGTCAGTGTCCGGCCCAGCCGCACGAGGGTCCAATTTCCCGCCGGCACGTCCCACGTCAATCGTCCGGCGGCGGACAGCTTGCCGGTCAGTTCGATGACTTTCCCCGCTGGAATGCACTCGTCGGTCGGCAACACTGTTTCATCGGGCGTGAGCCGGGGTTTGACGCCGGCTTGCGATGAATAAGGAGCGCGATAAAACAGCGCCTTTTCGTCCACGTCAGGAATCCGGTAGTTGCCGGCCGGTGTGGGATAGGCCAGCACGGCGACATCGCGGTAAAATTTTTGCCACTGCTGCTTCAGCTCCGGGGTCAAAGTTCCCATGCCGAAGAACGGTGGCCGTGGTTTGGGTTGCGGCAAGGACGCTTCGAAATGTTCCGGCCCGCTCACATTCGTTTCGCTGGCGACCAGATGCTGCATGGCTTGTTCGGGCTGCACCCACGGCCCGCCCGTGCCGGCCCAGCCCGGACCGGATCCGAGCGCGAGTTGCAAGCCCAGCCGATCCGCCTCGCTCGCCGCGTGTTTCATTAAGCCCTGCCACGGCTGGCTCATGAACTCGACCGGTCCGCGCGGAATGCCGAGGTTCACCTCTAGAAAAATAGCGCCGCCGAGGCCAGCCTGCTTCATCGCCTCCAGATCGGCCGTCATGCCCTCCCGGGTCATATTGCCGTCCATGAAATACCAATAGACCCACGGCCGCGCCTCCGGCAGCGGCGTGCGAAAACCGGCAGCCAGATCGGCCGCCCCCAGACGCAAACCGGTCTGCAACATCAGCGTTAGCCAGACGAAAATGAGTTGTGTCTTTTTCATAATGAACCGGGCGGCAACTCCGCTTTTCGATCGAATCTTACATATCAATCAAGGTGTGCTGAACAGATAAAACCGCTGGAGGAAGTTTGTGGCGGCACCATCAATGACCGTGAATGGACTTGCTTCAATCGTCCCATTGGTCAACAGCAGCCACAGATCGGTGACGGGCTGGAGCGCCACGTTGGTGCTCGCCCAGAGACGATACGGCGCGCCCACTACTCCCGTGGCCGTCAGGGAAAAGTTGCCGTCCGGCAATTTCGTCAAACCGCCCGGCGCAAAATTCGGCGGCGCTGAGGGCACCGTCAGCACCGTGATCGTGCCGTCACCAGCAAGGTTATTGGTGAAGGTGTAGCCTGGCGGATACACGATGCTCGCAAACTCGCCGGCAAAATGGGTCGCGGCAAATAGCTGGAAGGAATCACCGGCCATTAACGCACTGCTGCCCACGTTCGTTACAATCAATATGCCGCCGTAGGTGTTGGTCCTGATTCCGGTCACGAAATCGTTCGTCAGCCCGCCATTATTGTTGGCGATCTCCATGATGACGTTTCCTTGCAAGGTCAGATTATTGTTCAGGGTCAACTTGCCCACGGATGGGCCCGGAGCCAGCGTGCCAGCAGCCAACACTGTCACCGGTCCGGCGATCGTGCCGGTGCCGCCAAGTGTGCCGCCCGCGATCGCCACCGCATTGGTGGCTGATGTCAGGCTGCCATTCACGATCAGCGTGCCGTTGCTGACTACGGTCGGTCCGCCTGTGGGGCTGCTGGCACTCAACGTCCAGGTGCCGGTGCCGCATTTGCGCAACCAGGTGTTCACGCCGAGCGCACCTTGAATTTCACCATCGCCCCCGCCCAGCAAAATGAGATATCGCCCGGCGTTATTTATTCCTTTGGTCAACACCAGCCGGCCGGTGTCAGATTGCAGCGGCAGACAATCGCCGCCGCTGCCGACGGCAAGGTCAGCCGGTGGATCCAGAATGTTAGTGCCGCTGACATTGACAAAATAGCCGGTCAGATCCGCCGCGCCGCTGTTGCGCACCCGGTAGGCTAGAGAGTTGACGAGCGTAACGCCGCCGGTCAACTCAACATGCGCGGTGTCCAATTGAGCCAGCCCGATCCGGATTGCGCCGCTGCCCAGCGCACCGCTTTTGGAAACGCGAATCACGGCCGCGCCGCTCAAGGTCGTGCCGGCGCCGAAGGTATTGACTCCGCCGAGTTCGAGCGTGCCGGCGCTGTTGGAGACCGCCCCGCTGAAAGTGTTGCTCGTGTTGAGCGTCACCGTGCCGGTGCCCTTCTTGATGATGCCGGTGGTGCCGGCAATTCCGCCGGCGCCGTTCACGGTGTAGGCCGCGCTGTTGTTGGAAAATATCACTGAAGCCGGCGTGTAGGTGGCATTCAAGGTGATGGCCGCATTGCCGGCCAACGTATCATCAAACTGAACTGCATCGCCCGGGGTGCTATCCGTGTATGTGGTGGGGATGCCGGTATTGGGCTGCGCCCAGTTCGTCGTGGTGGTATCCCAAACGCCGTTGATCGCGCCGCTCCATCTAGACGAAGAAGATGGCGGTGGATCGCTCGGCGGCGGCAGGGGCAGCAACGCCTGAATGCCGTCAAACCAGGTCTGCGCCATCTTGTCGTAAACGGCCGGCAGCGGATGATTGATGCCGTTGGCAAACAGGGAGCCGTCAATGTTGGTCGTGCCGGGAAACAGCATGTTGGTGTATTGATCCACCGTGGTCACAAACTTGCCTTGCGCCGCAAAATAGGGGACCAGCACCTCCCGGATGTAGGTGTTATACTTCACGATGCCTGGACAATTCGTGCCGTAGGGTGTGATCTGCGCCACAATCAAACGGGCATTGGGCGCGTTGGCGGTGACCGTAAAGACAATGTTGCTCAGGGTTTGTTCCGTGGCCGTGGGTTCGGCGACATCCGCGTGGATGTCATTGATGCCGATCATCAACAGGATGATGTCGGGCACCTCGGTCGCGAGCCAGGCTGGAATGTTGCTCAAAATGAAGCTGGCCTTCTTCCCGCCATAGCCCTCGCAATGATCCTGCCCCAGCGGTCTCAGATCCAGCGCCGGCGTGTTTGTCGGGACGCCAAATTTTCCATCCCACGGTTCCGGCGAATTCCCCACGAATTGAATCGCCATGCCGCTGTTGGTCAGCCGCGTGTAAAGTCCGCTGCGAGCGCCAAAATCAAAGGGCACCGTCCAGTTCGGATTGTCCGTATAACCGACCGAAATGGAATCCCCCGTCACCAGGATGCGATACGGGTTGGCGGCCAGCAGCGACGCCGCACTCGTGAGCCACAAACACGTCAACCACCCATGGATAAAAGAGATTTTCATTCAGCCCGGCAAATTATTTTTGGGGAATCGCGCCCTGCCAGCCCGCCTCCCACTGTGCCGTGAGTTTTTTGACGAGCGCCTTGTTTTCAGCGTTGTTCACGATGTTCGTATTTTCCTGCGGATCGGTCTGATGATCGTAAAGCTCCACCGCATCCACCTTCGAGTGATCCTTATGATCCACCCAGCGGGTCAGACGGTAGCGATCCGTGCGCATGGTGTAGCCCATCAGATTTTTTTTGCCGACCTTGCGTGGATACTGGCTGAACGCCGCCGTTTTCCAGGGTTTATTGGGATCATCCAGCAACGGCTTGAAGCTCGTGCCTTCGAGCGTCTTCGGCGGCGGCAGGCCGGCGAGTTCGGCGAGCGTCGGATAGACATCCACAAACTCGACCAATGCCGCCGTGTGTTTACCGGCATTGGCCATGCCGGGAACGCAAATCATCAACGGCGCCCGCGTATCGTTCTCCACGTTGGTGTGCTTGGCCCAGGATTGGTGTTCGCCCAGTTTCCAGCCGTGATCGCCCCAGAGAATGATGATGGTGTTCGTGCTCATCCCCTGCCGTTCCAGTTCATCCAGAACGCGGCCCACCTGCGCGTCCACATAGCTCACGCACGCGTAATAGCCGAGCTTCAACTTCCGCGCAAAATCCTCCGGAAACGGTCGCACGGTAGGCACCCCGGAATACGATCCCACTTCGGCCCCCGGACCCACGGCATATTTGGGCGCGCCAATTGGAAAATAGGGATTGGGTGCCGGCGGAATTTTAGCTGCGTCATATAAATCAAAATATTTTTTCGGCGCGTTAAACGGCAGATGCGGCTTGATGAAACCGACCGCCAGAAAAAACGGCTGCTGCGGCTTGCTCTTCAGTTCTTTCAGCGCCGCCACCGCCATGTCGGCCAGCTCCCCATCGTGCAGGCAATTGTCCGGTCCCTCCACCTCCTCCACCACCGGCCCGCGCCCTTTCGCGGACAACTCCACTTTGGGTCCGTCCGGATCTTCTTCCCGCGGTCCGGCTCCGTGCGGCGCCTTGGGATACAATGTCGGCACCGACCAGGAAATGGGATCATCAAGCCCGTGGTGATAAATCTTGCCCATGGCTTCCGTGTAGTAACCGTTGTTTTTGAACAACTGTGGCAGCGTGACAATGTCCGGCAGCGCCTTGCGAAAGTGTGTGCTCAGATTCCAGACCTTGGCTGTGTCCGGCCGCGTGCCGGTGAGCAAACTGGTGCGCGAAGGCGAGCAAACCGCCTGCTGGCAAAAGGCGTCATCAAAGACCAGACTCCGTTTGGCGAGCCGGTCAATGTTCGGGCTTTGAACGACGGGCACGCCGTAGCAACCCAGTTCCGGCCGCAAATCGTCAATGGCGATGAAGAGGATATTGGGTTTGGGCGGAAGTTCAGCCGCGCGCACGCCTGACCAGCCGGCAGGGCTGATGACCAGCAATGTCGTAAGCGACAACCGCCGCAAGGTTTGGAGGTGATTCGGTTTCATAATTAAATTGGTTTTATGGTTCGTTCATCGCGTCAGTCTGCACTGGTCGCCGCGCCAATGCCGTCGGGAATTGAAATGATCTCATTGGCCACCGGTCCTTGGCGCACGCACAACGCCCGCGTTTTGGCCTGCTGCGCGCCGATCACCAGTTCTTTGGACTCGGACGCGATGGCGATTTCATCCCGCTGGCCATTTGGAAATTCCAAGCGGAACCGGATGATTTGCGGATCGGCAGATTTCACGACCCGCACTTTCGGCAATTCATTGGCCTTGGCATAAGGCAGCAGCACGGTTCCAAGCGTCATCGGCAATTTTCCCTTCGCCACCAGCGTTGCCACCGGTGCCTCCGTTACAAACGCCTTGTCGCCGCCGGAAAGCAAATCCGTGCGCAGCTCCACTTTTGCCGCGTCCATCGGCTGCACCCGGATGTTCATTCCGCTGGCAAACTCGGTGTGAGCTCCGGCGCCATCCGTTACAGCACCGCTGGCGGCGGGAAAATGAAACAAGCGCGTCACTTCATGCTCGCCCGCGCCGGCAATATGATCCACGACGACCCAGTATCCCGGCTTCACAAACAACACGCTGCGCTGATGCGATATTCCGTCCCGGGCGATCCGTCCGCTGGAAAAGTCGGCCTGCGGCCCCGTATGCCAGGCGAGCAATTCCGGATTCACATTCAACTGCTCCTGACCGTCAATCATCACGACGTTGTGGGCAGCGGTCTGCCGCAACTGACGCGCGGGCGGCTGGTCATAGCTGCATTGGCCCGGATCCACAATTAGGTCGCGCCCGGCAAACACACTCACTTGCAGGCGATCTTGATGACTGTGGGTGCTGCCCCACGGCGCACAGTCGAAAAGCAGATACCGGGCATCGCGAGTCCAACCGCTGCGCATCACCGCGTATTTGGCCTCCGGCAGCAGGACGGAAGCGAACGCCGGCGGACGGGAAGGCAGTGCCGCAATCTCGGCGCAAGCGCTGGGGCCAAACAGCCACAGCCTATCTTCGACACATTTATCCCCGGTGAAATACTGGAAGTCCGGCCGGTGATAAAGTTGCGCCCCCCGGCCCATGCTATCCTGAAACGTGGTGCCAATGCCCGCGTCACCCACGGACGGCTCAGCGCGAGCAGGAACTCAAACATCTTTTCATGACGCTCCAGCAATCCCGGAATTGCCAGCCCGTTCAATTTGGCCAGCCGCGCCGTGGCCGTGAACTGGTTCATCACCCACGTGTGATAGCCCGGCGTCAATTCGGAATGCGCACCATCCGCAAAAACATCCTGCCGCATGTGCTCCACGAGAAATTGAAAACCGCGATCGCGCCAGCCGGCGGCCGCCTTGAACTCCGGCAGCATCAGGCCAATCGTGGCCAAACCCGACGCCTCGCACACCTGCCAGTTTCCCCGGCGATACATCGTCAGCCACGCCTCCAGATACCGCGCGTGTTCCACCAGCGACCGGGTCATGAGATATTTCGCCTCCGCATCAAATTCCGGCGCGTCCATGAATAGTTCCATGGATTCAAACCACGCCTGGCCGCGGATGCCCGTCTCCAGCGTGCGCCACACCGAGCCATGCTGGCCCCGTGAATTGGAGACTTTTTCCGGCACCGGATTCGCCTGAATCCATTGTTCGAGCAGATCAACGAAATCCTTCGCGTAGCGGGAATCGCCCGTGCCCCAGTAGGCGAGGCCGAGATCATGCCAGTAACCGAAGCGGCTCAGCACATGGGTCCACTCAATCGGCCCCTGCAACCACGCCACCGGATTCGTAAGTTGCTTGCGGACGCCCAGCAGCGTGAAATCCCGGGCGAGCACCAGATTGGCCGCATTGGTGTAACGCGCCAGCCCGCCAAACTGGTCCGCATAAATTTTCTGGAAGGCGGGACGATCCCGCCGGGACCACAGCCAGCGTGGCGTGGTGCGGGTGGAAAGATGTCGCGCCCATGCCTGCTTGGCGGCCGGCCAGTCATGCGCCGCCACCGCCGCCCGCACCGCCGCCAGTTCCGGCCGGCTGAGATCCAGCAGATCAAAAAACGCCGCCTCATTCGCAACCGCCAGTGGCGACGTCGCCGACACCGGTTCCGCCGGCACGGACAATGCGAACATCAGGACGACGCCGGCACAAACGCTTTTGAAAAGTCCGACGCCACACCCCAGCCCGACTCGCTGCCCGCGAATTGAACGGCTCGAAGTTGAGTTGGAGGACGCTGCGTTCACAATGCGGTTGCTCCTGAATGCGCCTTCTGCATCGGGCTCAGTGACGGCGAAGGCGAGCCGTCGGGAAAATAAAGGTCAATGATGTCCTGCACGGCGCGAATCGTGGCCAGGCCGATTGCCGGCGTGTATTGCTTCTGCATTTCCTCAAACCAGGGGCCGTCCACCGTGTCCTTCACCGCCGGCTTGAACAAATTATAGTGATCGTTGAATTGCATCTGATTCGTGGGCACGACAGTCTCGTAATACTTCAGCCGGTCGTAGATCGCCAGCGAGGGTTTCAGGCCGGCACTCTCAATGTCCTGCTTGAGCTTCGCGGGATCTTGGGGATGCACGCCCCAGAAATGAATCAGCGGACGCAAATCCACGCCCGCCGCCTTGGACATCCGCAGGATCCGGCTGTCCATCGGGTCGGTGTTGATCGGGTATTCAATGCCGTGCATGTAATCCACATTCACGGAATGCCAGAAGTTGCTCAACGCGCCCCAGCCGAACAAATTGGCAATCTCCACATACTTCGCATAGCCGCGCTGTTGATACTTCATGTTCTGGTCGTTCATCGCCTGACCGGACCGGAATTTCTCCGTCAAAATCCAGGTGAGCGCAGCCTCCGGCAGCGAGACATTTTCCCTGGCCTTGTTGCCCACGGATTGCCCCAAGGCCTCGTCGAGCGACATGCCAAACTTCTGGTTCATGGCCGCCACATACATCAAGTTCACGGCGGCTTCCGTCTCGCCGGTGAACTTGGTGAACGATTGGGCGTGACCAAGTTCATGCAGCGTGGCTGAAGGTGAATTCAGCGGCCCGGTGAGAAAATGGTGCTGCTTGTTACCGCTCTCCACTTCATTGGGATTGTAGGGATCATTCGACTGCGGATAGCCGGGGAAATTGGCCACGCCCCGATAGAGCACATCCACCTGCATATATAGCACCGTCTTGGACCGGACGCGCGGGCGGCCCATCAAATCGGAAACCGCGTCCATGGCCTGATCCCAGTCCTGCATCACCCTGACCGCGTTGGTATAGTTGTAAATCCACGAGCGCGGCACCTGCATCATGAACTTGTCCGATTCAAAATCTGCCCACGGCCCCGGCTCCTTCCGCTCGGTGTTCAACCACGCGTCCAGCGTCGTCTTGTGAAAACTTGTGGCCGAGAAAAACGGCGAGCGCACCACGTTGGTGATTCCCACGTTCACAATCCCTAGCTCCGACTTGTAGGGCACCTCGATGTAGATGCCACCGCCCAGCGGATTGGCAATGCGCGTGGTGGCGCTTGTGATCGGATACACCAGCGAGACGCGATCCAGGCGTTTGATGGTTTTCTTGGCGCTCAAATCCCAGGAGTGCGCCCCCACCCGGACGGCAAAACCTTTGTTCACCAAAGCCGACGGCACGGTGACGTAACCAATGCTGCCCGGCGCGAGATAACAACCGGTCGGCCGACGCGCGGCGTTGGTTTCAAACAAGGCGGGCGACCCCCAGGTCACCGGCAGCGTGGCGTTGATGGGCACCGCATAACCGGTGCTGGCATCGGCGGGCGGATGCACAGCCCCGGGGAAGTAAGCCGAGGTTCCAAACTTTACACCATTGAGCAATTGATCCTGGGCCGCCAAATTCGCCGGCGTGTAGGCGTAATCCAAAATTCCCTGTTGCAGATCGAACAGCGCATGTGCCAGCACTTCTTTGTCCGCCTCGCGGGGAAATCCTTTTCTGGTGGCCGGCGTCATGAACAGCGGCCCGATTTTGGCGTCGTAAGTTTCCACCAGATCAAACGCCGCTGCCAGGGCGGAAGCATTCGTGCCCAATTGAGCCATACCGGACTTGAGCAGTTGGTCCTGCGTCTGGATTTGGGCGTCGGTAAGCGGAGCCTCACCAGTGACGTGCTGTTTGAGCGCAGTCAAGGCGCTGGCCAACGGCTGGGCGGAGGCCGGAAGGTCTCCTAACAGACCGGACAGCAAAATCAAAGTTGTGGCGGCGCGCCACAGGATACAGAAAGTCATAGGGTGCATCAAAAAAGGGGTTGGTGTTGACGGTTACGGGATGGAGTCGAGTGGCTGAATCACGCTAAAGGCTAACTCATCCGCCCAAACCTTATATCCCATATTTGTGGGACGCAGGTTCAACTCACAATGCCCAATGGTTTGGTGGTTGGCCACTGACCACGGGTGAAATCCACAAACAGTTGCGGCGCGCCGCCGGCCTGTTCCGACTGGGAACTCAGCGGGCGCACCGAACTCCACAGCGCGCCCTCGTAAACGTTTTGGTCGAGCGGTTCGCCGTTGCGGAGGCACTCCACCAACCGGGACAGCATGATGAAATCCATGCCGCCGTGTCCGCCCATTTTCACCGCCAGCTCCCCCATGCGCTTGTAAAGCGGGTGATCATACTCGGCGTAAAGTTTTTCGTATTCCTTACCCTCGATCCATTCGTGATAGCTGCCGCGGCCTTCGATGGCGGCGCGCGACGGATAGCCCGCGAGTGTGCCTTTCGTGCCCATGATGAGATTCCGGCGGGTGTAGGGCCGCGGGCTGGTTTCATCCCATTGCACCATGATCGTGCGGCCCATTTTCGTTTTGATGATCTGCGTGCTGATGTCGCCGCATTCGAACTTCATCTGGTTCCACTTGTGATCCGGTGGAAAATTCTCTTTGGCGTAAGCCGTCCGTCCGCGCCCGGGGCTGGCAAAGGACACGAGCCGTTCAAACATGTCGTCCGTGCGGGCGATATTCATGTATTGCGCCACGGGCCCCAAACCGTGCGTCGGATACAGATTACCGCCGTTGGCCGGAGCATAATATTTGGTGCGCCAGCTGCCGGTGCCGCGATTCACCTCCTTCATCTGGTTCCGCAATTCATGGATGTAAGCCGCCTCGCCGTGCAACAATTCACCAATCACCCCAAGCCTGCACAGGTTTAAGAACATCAGTTCATCCCGGCTATAGCAGCAATTCTCTATCATCATGCAGTGCCTGCCGGTGCGCTCGGAAGCATCCACAATCGCCCACAAATCTTTCACGGTGAACGCCAGCGGCACTTCGACGAAGGCGTGCTTGCCCGCCTCCATCGCCGCGATGGCCATCGGCGCGTGCTCCTCCCACGGCGTCGCGATGATCACGGCATCAATGTCCGGCCGCGCCAGCAGCTCGTGATATTTCGCCGGCGAACCAAAATAAAGCGCGGGCTCGGCCTTGGCGAACTTCACCACATTCTTCGCGCTGCGTTTGGCCCAATCCTCATACAGATCGCAGATGGCCACGATGTCGCTGCCCTCGATTTGTGCCAGCTGTCGGACATGGCTGCTGCCGCGCGTGCCGACCCCGATGACACCCCAACGAACTTTCTCCAGCTTGGGTGCCGCGAAGCCGCCCATGTAGCGCGCGCCCGCCGGACGGCTGGCGACCGCTTCCGTTGCAGCCGCTTCGGCGGAGCGCACCGCCCCGACGGCGGCGATGCCCGCGCCCAGCGCCCCAAGGGTTTTGATAAAATTGCGCCGATTGGAACCGGACCGGGATGGGTTCGCGTTGTTCATATTTTAAAAAGTTCAGTTTCTCGACAGCGCTGCTTTGGGTTACTCGCTTCAGCCGCCAGTTTTGTTCTTAAAAAACTCAATCGTCGCCGCCAGACCTTCGGCAAAATTACTTTTGGGGACGAAGCCCGCTGCCCGTAGCTTGGCAATCTCCGCCAATGAATGCTTCACGTCTCCTGCCCGCTCCGGCGCGTGTTTGATCTCGGACCGCGAGCCGGTCAGCGCGATGATTTTTCGCGCGAGTTCATTGATCGTGATTTTCTGCCCGTATGCCACGTTGAACACGCCGGTGGCCGGGGATTGCGTGGCGAAGAACACATTTGCCGCCACGATGTCCTTTACGTAAACAAAATCCCGCGTCTGCTCGCCGTCGCCGTAGATGGTGATGGGCAAATTCTTCACGGCGCGATCAATGAAGATCGGCACAGCCGCCGCATATTGACTCTTAGGATCCTGGCGCGGGCCGAAGACGTTGAAGTAGCGCAAACACGCCGTCGGCAGCCGGCCGGTGTCGGCAAACAACTTGCAGTAAAATTCGCCATCGAGCTTCGTGATGGCATAGGGACTTTTCGGTTCCGCCAGCATCGTTTCCACTTTCGGCACGATGGGATTGTCGCCATAGATCGCGGCGGAACTGCTCAAGACCAGTTTCTTCACACCCAACTTCGCCGCTTCCTCCAGCACAATCAACGTGCCGGTAGTGTTAAGTTCATTGCACTCGATCGGCTTGGCCATGGACTCCGGCACGCTGATCATCGCCGCGAGGTGAAAAATATAATCCACGCCCTGCACGGCGCGACGCACGCAGTCGCGGTCGAGGATCGAGCCTTCGATGAATTCGCACCGGAAGCCGGCGAGGTTGTGTTTGAAACCCGAGCGCAGGTTGTCCAGCACGCGCACCTCGGCCAGGCCTTGGAAATACTCCACGAGGTGACTGCCAATGAAGCCGGCGCCGCCGGTGATGAGCACTTTCATGCGATGGCCTCCACGAGCTGGTTCATTTTTGATTCCTGCTGTTCGATGGATTCCACCAGTTTGAACTGCGTGCGACATCGGTCCAGATTATGCCCGTTGTGATGCACCTTGAAATACGTGTCGCCCGCCAGATAGTCGGTCAGGAAGCGGAGGCCGATCTCAAACGTGATGAGCTTGCCGGAGAAGGCGAGGAACGATTTCTCCGCCGGCGTCAGGAAACCGCCAGCCGTGGCGAGATAGCCGCGCACCAAGGCTTCAAACATGGGAAATTGCATCGTCACCCGGGACAGGTCGGTTTCATCCTCTTTCGCCGGACTCGTCGTGGTCCGCACCATGTCGCCGAAATCATAAAGCGCCAGTCCGGGCATGACGGTGTCGAGATCAATCACGCAGATGCCTTCGCCGGTGGCATCATCGAGCATGACATTGTTGAACTTCGTGTCGTTGTGAGTGACGCGCTCGGGCAGGTCCGCATCGAGCAGCACGCTGCAAATCGCCTTGCGTGCGAAGGCGAATTCAATTTCCCGGTTCACCTGCATCGCGCGGCCCGTCACGTCCGCCTTGACCGCCTGTTCCAGCGCGGCAAACCGTTTCGGCGTGTGATGAAAATCCGGGATGGTGTCGTGCAATCGCGGCGCGGGCAGGTCGGCGAGCAGATTTTGAAATTGCCCGAACGCCTTGGCCGCCTGGAAAGCTTGCGCGACGGACTCGACCGCATCGTAGGTGCGGGCCTGCTCGATGAAGAGATAGGCGCGCCAGTGATGGCCCTGCGCATCCACGACCCAGGCGTTTCCGTCCCGCGCCGGCACGAGGGTGAGCACGCGCCGGGTCCCGTCGGCTTCGTCAGCAAGCTTGCCACCGAGATGAGCCGTCACGCGCTGGATGTTTTCCATCAGCGCCACCGGCTGCTTGAAGATGTTGTGGTTAATGCGCTGTAAAATGTAGCGCACCGGCACGCCCGCCTGCTGGAAGACGGCGCAGTAGGTATCGTTGATGTGCCCGCTGCCGTAAGGCGCCGCGCTGCAAAATTCACCGAGGATTTCAAATTCCCGCGTCACGGAACGAACCTCATGTTTCAAATTCGTCATAGTCATCAGCGCCGGCCCTCAGCAGCGCCCCCGGCTTTGGGGGACAGCGTCTGACCGCGTTCGAACTGGATCACTCCCCACTCCTGCTGCCGATGGAAATTGGCTTCCGCATGGGGCGAGGTCGAGGAGATGACCGGCTCCAACTGGCCGCGCGTGTAATCGTAACGGCTGAAGGAAAAATGCCAGCGCTCCTTCGCGGCCAACTGGTCGCGACCGCTGACCGCCCGCGCGGGGATGGCGGCAAAGACGAACCATTTCTCCTGCTCTGGAAACAGCCAGGTCCCGGTGCGAAACCAGGTTCCGGGCATCACCAGGCCGGCAAACTCATTGGCCGTCTGGGCGCGCCGCAACGCCTCGGCGCTCGGAATCCGCAACTGCACCCAGTGGTTGTTCGGCGTGATGTCCAGCTGGATGTAATCCGCATGATCGGCGGGCCGCAGAAAAATTTCGAAGGCGTCGCCCAGCTCCCACATCCGCTGATTGATTCCCGTGGCGTAGCTGTAGATATCCTCATCGGTCAGCTCCGCCAACACGAGCAGGCAATCTTCGCGCCACCCGACCTGCACGGAGGCTGGAGCAAATCCCGGCGAAACCTTGGGCCGCCAGGCCTGAAATAACTGGCACGGCTTCACGCCCCGGAACGCCTGCTGAACCGCCGTGAGATCCGACTCGTTGAACGCCGCCAATTCGCCGCATAAAATCTCCGGCCCCCGGGCCAGGGGAACCGCACGCAATGGTTGAATCGCATTCATATCTTGTCCTTAAAATTGTTGCCATCCGGGCTTGTGGTCATAAACCCACCGGTAATAGTCCGTGTGTTTGAGTCGCGCCGCCGCTCCCTGGTCCAGGCACAACTTTGCGGCGGGATGGAGTTGCAAAATGGACGCTGGATTCATGGTGGTGATCGGCCCTTCCACCGCGGCGGTGATGGCTCTGGCCTTCTTTGCGCCGAACGCGAGCAAAAGGTTTTGCCGTGCCTCCATGATGGTGCCGATGCCCATCGTGATCACATGATGCGGCACCTTGGCTTCGCTCCCAAAAAAGCGGGCGTTGTCCTTGATCGTCTGCGGCGTCAATGTCTTGATGCGTGTGCGCGACGCGAGCGACGACGTCATTTCGTTGAAACCGATGTGCCCGTCCGTGCCGATGCCCAGCACCTGCAGATCAATGCCGCCCGCCGCGCGAATTTGTTTTTCATACTTCGCGCAAAACTTCGGAATATCCTTCGCATTGCCGTCGGGGAGGTGGACGTTTTTCTTCGCGATGTTCACATGCCGGAATAAATTCTCCCACATGAAGCTGTGGTAGGATTGCGGATGCGCCGCCGGCAAACCGATATACTCGTCGAGATTGAACGTCGTCACGCGCCGCCAATCCAGCTTCATGGCGACCAATTCACGATAGAGCAGCAACGGCGTGCTGCCGGTGGCGAGACCGAGAACGCCGTCAGGCTTTTCCCGCAACAATCGTGCGATGATTCTCGCGGCAACTTTCGTTGCCGACTCGGGCGTGGGTTGGATAATGATTTCCATCAGATGACTCCCAGTTTTTTGCCAAGCTTCTGGCGGACATCGGCTTTGAATCTATCAATGTAACCACAGACATAATCCATGATGTCCAGAGATTCATCCGCCACCAGCGGCGTCAAATCCATGCCGAAGATGAGCTGGTTCGCCGCATCCGTCGCGTGCGATTCGAAGAAGGTTGCATTCGCCGCGCGCCGGCCGAGCGTGGCGAGATCGTAGCGCTTGCCGCCGGCAATCTGCGAATCGAATGCGCCATTCAACTGTGCCGCGAGCTGGTCGCGACCGCTCACATCCATCAAAACTTTTTCCGCGTCGTTCAGCCAGTCGAGGTTGCGCCAGACTTCGCAGCCAATGACCTTTTTCGGACGCTGGTCGCGCGACAGTTCGCGAATCGCCGACAAGGCCACAACCACCACGCCGATGTGGGTGTCGTGCTTGTCCGCCGGGTTGTGCGTGTAAACCACTTCCGGATGCGTCGCGCTGAAGATTGCCTTTAAGTCATCCTTCAACGCCGGATCGGTCGGGCTTTTGACCACGTTGCTCGGATAATCCAACTGCCACATCGCGCCATATTTTCCAATGGTGGCCGCATTGTTCTGTTCCGTGCGGCGGACGGCGATCATCTGGGCGTCGGTAAATTTTTCATACGCGCCGGCACGGGCGCTGCCCGCGCCGTTGGTGCAGGTGACGCCGCCAAACCATTTCGTCTCGCTGGCGTAACATTCAAGGATGCCGTGGAACGCCATGAACTCCAGGTCATCCTGATGCGCGCCGATGCCCAGATGCGTGATGCGCGCGCACGCCTCCGCCTCCGGCATTGCGTCGGGGATGAAGATTTGCGCGGTTGCGTTATTCAACTTCATAAAATCATGGGTTCAATTCCGGCAAACTGGCCGCCGCCACAGCCTGGCCTACACGCCGTGATTTTTCGTCAGGAACATGGATCTGCACTTTCGCGGCAATTTCGGAAAACTCCCGCCGCAATACCTCCCGCGCCTTGGCGATGACGATGTCACCGCCCTCCCCGGTCGTGACGCGCCCGAGAATAAGCATGTGCCGGTAATCGTAAAACGCCGCGTAGTGCGGGATGGTGTAACCGAGATACACGCCAATGGTCTCGTAAATCTTCGCGGCCCGGGCATCGCCCTTGGCCATCAACGCCTGCACTTCCTTGAGCCGCTCGGGCAGACCCAGTTTTTCCGGCAGATTGATTTTCGCGACGGACAGCAGCTTGTTGACGGCCTGCTGGGAAAAATACAGCGCGCCGACGCCGCGGTCGCCGGACCATTCATCGGTGGCAGCGACGGGGTTGTAATCCACCGGCGCAAAGGCCAGTTCGTTCAGCCAGCCGAGAATGCGGCCGTGTTTATCCATGAACCCGCCCGCCTCGCTCGAACCCATCGCAATGCCGAGCATACCTTTCTTGCGAAGCGAGAGCGCGCCAGCCAGCGCCGTCACGTCGCCGTCGTTCATCACCACGATGGGCACGCTCCATTCCTTTTGGATGCGCTTGAAAACGGCGGCCGCCTTCGGAAAATCCTTTTTCGGAATCGCGCGCAAGAGCGAGGCCACGCGGATTTCATTGTCCACGATCACGCCGGCAGAGCTGCCGCCGATGGCGTCCACGCGCGGCAAATGCGCCGCCGCCCGGTGCAACGCGGCGGAAATATGGTGGTAATGATATTCGGGATTGGACTGCGTCTTCGGATCCCACGGTGTTTCCTCGGTGAACACTGCCTCGCCGTCAATGACGGCGGAAACCTTGTAATCGCTTGCGCCCAAATCGAAGCCGATGCGACAGCCTTTGAGGTGACCGCCCGCCACGACTTCCATTTCGCGGTTCGCCGGAACTTTCTCCGCCGTCGTCACGACGACCTGGAATTTTTTTCCGTAAGCCGTGCCCATCAGATTGCAGTCGAACTTCCGCGCGCCAGTCGGGGAATAGGTTTTGCGGATGAACTCACCGATGGCCTTCGGGCCGCCGATGAAAATCTTCCACCCGCCGCGTGCCCACAACAGAAATTTCACCGTGCGTTCGACATACTGGAGCGTGGCGGCGTCCGCATCGGGAAACACGACGGTTTCAAAACGCGACACCAAACCGCACTCCCGCTCCAGGCCGATGATGAGCGGCACCGCCTGGCCGGTTTTCTTCGCGGCGGCGACGTAGTTGCGGTTGACGAGGATCGCGGGCTGAAAACCCGGGTCGAGCGGCGCTGATATTTTCGGTTTCGTGGTCACACTGATTTCGTTTCAAATTGATTCCAGGACCAGCACCTCAAAAGGCTGGAGCTTGAACGTATGCGGCTCACCGGCACGCAACGTCACGGACCGCTGCGTCTGATCCGCTTTCCACGGACTGCGCAGCGTGAACTCCGTCTTCGCGCCACTGGTCAGCTCAAATAGTTTGGCCACGTCCGCCTTGAAATTTGCCGGTTTGTCATCTGGATTGCGCAGCACCAAGATGCCCCGGCGCGGCGACCATGAGGCCCAGCCATAAATTTGGCCTTTGCCCGGATCCCCGCCAATCCAATGCGTATCCACCAACACATCGGCGTTGGCGCGCGACCATTTCGCCGCTTCGGCGAGGTCGTCCCAGTTCTGCCGGTTCAACAGCGCGGGCGTGACATACAATTCCTGCAACTGCGTGCCCGTGCCGAAAAAACTGCGGATTTCCGCGGCGAAATCGGCGTCCGTGCTGTTGGCTAAACGCTTGGCGTTGGCAGCGTAAATGATGCCGTGCAGCATGATCGAATTCAGCGGATAAAGCGGCCCGGCGCGCACCACGCCGTTATAGGTCTGCCGGTCTCGATAGGTGATCCAGCGCTGGCGCTCCGAGCCTTTGCCGGCAAAACTGAAATCGGCCCCGCCGCGCCAAGTCGAGTCCACCGAGAGCAGCCAGAATGGTGACGGCCAGGTGCCGGTGGTCTGGTTGATGTAAATGTCGGGTTTTGCTGCGCGCAGGTCGGCGACCAGTTTCAGCATCGCGTCACCGTCGCGCGTCAATCCGGTCGCGGAGGCCAATCCGCCGGCTGCCAGACCGTCAAACTTGAACTGGTTCACGCCGTATTCGTTCACCATCTCCAGACAAATCGCTTGGAAACGCTGGTAATACTTCCGGCCGGACAGCGCAAAGCCGTTGGCGTTGGTTTCAAAACCTTGGGCGCTGCCGAATTCAATACGTTGCGCTTTCGCCTGACGATAGCCGCCGAAAGGCGAAAGCCACACGCCGATGGCGGAATCATACCGGGCGGCGGCCGTTTTCAGCGGCGCGAAGCCATTCGGGAATCCGCTATGAAACTGCCACAACGTCCGATTGTCGTCCCATCCATCATCGAACAAAAACGAATCCAGCTTTACTCCGCGTTGCTCCACCAGTTCGCGGCCAATCTGGTTGATGGCATCAAGGCTTTGGGTCTCGTTGAACTTGAGTTCATGCCATGAAATGTCGAACCACGAGTTGTAATGCAAGAACGGCCGATACGAATGAGCGCGTTCACGCTCGAGGTAAGCCAGAAAACCGCGCCGTAACTGGCCATCCGGCACCACGCCCAGCACGCAGCTTTGCGTCAATGTTTCACCAGCCCGCAACACCGCGTTGCGCAGAAACCGGCAATGCACCACGCTGTCCGCATCAACTGTGTTACGCGCCATCGGATGTTCGTAACCGAAGAAGAAATTTCCCGCCACCACCGGCGAGCCGTCCACTTTGCCAACCGTGGCCGCGCCCGGAATGTTTTGCTCGAACAATTGAATCTCCTTCACCAGCACATCCTGGCCGGTGGCGCGGAGCGCAAGCTGCGACCGCACATACGCCGAGCCGTCGCGCACAATCACGCGCCATTCGGCGGAAAGATTTTTGTCCGGCTCAGTAAAATTCGCCACCAGTTCGTGGCCGGGAAAATGGCGGGAAGCCACCGGCGAAGCAGAATCAGCTTTGAGCGTTTCGATTTTCGGCTCGCCAACCAGTTTGAAATCGGACGATCTCAAAACTGTGCCATCGCCCAGTTCCACTTGGAAACAATCGCCGCCAAGGGCCAGTGTTTTTCCATTGAGTTTGTCTTCCAATTGGACGGGACGGAGCGCGCCGTTTGTGGAAGCTCCGCGCCACGCGATGGAATTGTTTTCAAGCTTCCATTCGCCACCGAAAGCGATGGAAATAGTCGCGAAAACGAAAACGCCAATGAAGTTCCAAGGCTTCATCGTGTTACCGATGGCCGCCAAAAGTGACGCCGCACCCGGGTTCAGATTGAACCGGGCGGGCGGAAACGTCATGACGGTTGGACAACGCATCAGCTTTTTTTGCCTTCAAAATGTTCTTCAATTTCTTCCAGCGTCTTGCCTTTGGTTTCCGGCAGGAAGAACATGGCGGTGATGAAATAGACCACAGTGCACCCGGCAAAAATAAAGAACATCGTCGCGTAGCCGTGCTTGCCCACGCTCGGCAGGAACAACGCGGCAATGGTTGTTGAAACCGCCTGGTTGATGAGCAGCGCAATGCTCATGCCGTTGGAACGAATCCGCGTCGGCATCAGTTCCGACAACGCGAGCCACACACAAACGCCCGGGCCGGCGGCGAAAAATGCCATGAAACAGAAGATGCAGACGGCCGTGAGCCAGCCGGTGCCTTGCGAAGGCACGGGCGTGATGAGCGCGTTGTCAATCGTCAGCGGCGCCGCCTGGGATTTTCCCAAGTCGGCAAACGGGTTTTGGAAGAATGCCGCGACTTTGTTCGGCGGCAGACAGCCGCTGCGGTTGATTTCAATCTTGGCGTTGAGGTCGTCGGAACGCACGACCCTGGAGGCGGCGTGAAAATCGCCGTAGGAATAAATCACAACGAGCGTCGAAGGCTGGCTGATGACTTGGCCAAAACCGCCGGCTTTATCCACCTGACTCAGCATCAGACTACTGACCAACGCTTCATTGAATTCAATCGTCGCCGTCTGGTTGGACGACACGACCAGCGCCTGCACCGCGTCCTTCACATCCACGCGATGCTTTTCGGTCTGGTGGAAAACCAGGCCAGTGGCAATGAGCGAAACGATGATGCCGGCGCTGCCGACCGAGAGCAGAAATTTGCGGCCCTTTTTGTCCACCAGCACCACGCCGATCATTGTCATGAGGAAATTCACGAGCGTCAGAATAACGTAGCCGAGATGCGCATTGGCGTCGCTCAAACCAGCCTGGATGAGGATCGTGGCATTGTAGCCGATGATGGAATTGACGCCGGTGGCCTGCGTGCAGGCGAGGATGACGCACGCCATGACGAAGGGAACGACATAGCGACGGCTGAACAGCGACTCCTTGATTTGCGCGCCGGTGCTGGTGGATTTCGCCTTTTCGGCAACCAGGGTTTCGGCCATTTCCTGCAATTCAATTTCCGCCTGCGCTTCGGTGCGCGAGCGCAGCAAGGCCGCACGGGCATCATCAATGCGGCCGTTACGGAACAGCCAGCGCGCCGACTCGGAGACATACAAACTGCCGAGCACAAATAAAATCCCCGGCGGCAGCGACACCCAGAAAATGTAGCGCCATGCACTGTCCTTGAACGCAAACAGCTTTGCGGCGTCGTGCAGCTTTTCCATGTCCGCCACCTTAAGGCTGAAAAAATAAGCGATGGCGGCCGCCGCGACGATCCCGAGTGTCAGCAGCCATTGAAACATGCCCGTGCCCTTGCCGCGATTCGCAGCGCCGAGACATTCCGCGAGGTAAAGCGGCACGACGACGCCGATGAGCCCGGCGCTGATGCCCTGCAGCAACCGGCCCAACACCAGCGGGCCATAGCCGTGCGCCAGTGCGATCATCGGAATGCTCACGACGAACAGCAAGCCGCTCAGGAACATCATTTTTTTCCGGCCCACCAAGTCGGCGAGCATCCCGGCGAACAGGGTGGAAATGACACTGCCCAGCAGCACGGCGGCGACGATGACCGAAAGCTGGTTGCCGCTCAAGCCGGAGGTGGCTTCCAGATACGGTAGCGCGCCGGCGATGATGCCCACGTCCACGCCGTAAAGCAGACCGCCCAGTCCGGCGACGAGCAGCAGAAACCGGTTGTAACCAGCCTTGCCGCCAACCGTTCCGGCTTCTGATTTTGCATTCATCACGAGTTAAATCTTTTTGCAACTTCGCCTGTAAAACTCAATTGCCCGGCTCCGCGATTAAAGATCCAGGCACGGCAGCCAACCTCAGCAACCGACAAACCAGGCGGCGCGACTGGCGGGCCATCGCCCGCAAGGTCACAGCTTGTAATATTGTTCCCAGTCTTTGCGCGGCGGAACGCCATCCAACAATCCGTTGGCGACCTTGTGATTCGTGATTTGCTTCGTCGCCGGGTCAAACGCCAGTTTGGCGTTCACGCGCTGCGCGATGACTCCGAGCGCCATCGTCTGGCAGAGCGGCCCCGCCACGGCAAAGTTGGAGCGGCACGTCTCCTCGCCCCGACAAGCTTTCAAAAAGTTCACGTAATGGTTTGACGGACTCTTCGGCACCACAGGCAGCTTGGATTGCATTTCCTTGGCCTTCTCTGCCGGAATGATCTGCAACGTCGTGCCATGCGAGCCACCCTTGAAGGTCAGACCTTCGCCATAAATGACTTTGCCCGGAGGACGTTGTTTCTTCGTTTCAATCGTTCCTTTGGACGGCGGCGGAATGTTGCCGTCCACCACCGACGTCCCCAGATAGTCCGGCAACGGCGGCAAATTGTTCTGGCCGTCATACCACATCAGTTCCAACGGCGGCTGCGTGCCACGCACCGGAAAGCGGAACGCGAGTGTCGAGGCCTGCGGGAAAATGAACGGGCTCCAGCCTTCGAGCTTCACCGCCTCCACTTCCGTCGGCAGACCGAGGTGCAGAAATTCATGCGCCGTGTCGAAGATGTGAGCGCCCCAGTCGCCCAACGCGCCGTTGCCGAAATCAAACCACGAGCGCCAGTCGCCGTTGATGTAGCCTTTGTTGTAAGCGTGTTCTTGCGCCGTCGCCAGCCAGACATCCCAATCCAGCGTGGCGGGAATCGGCTCTGCCGGCAGCAGGCCCGAAACTTTCATGCCGTGCCAGCGCCGGACGCTGTTCATGTAGGCGGTGATCTTGGTGACG
>Ga0068856_100000427_pt1 | contig 46259 bp, 48 predicted proteins | sample KBSCornC62_FD_66595 | JGI IMG/M metagenome (GOLD analysis project Ga0068856, IMG submission 66595) | Corn rhizosphere microbial communities from Kellogg Biological Station, Michigan, USA - KBS Corn C6-2 | ecosystem: Host-associated > Plants > Roots > Rhizosphere > Soil ...
CGTGCCCTTCAGCGGATAGCGCGCCAGGAACAGCGCCACCAGCGCCGCACCGGTGGTCTGGCCGAGCAGCCGCGCGGTGCCCAGCATGCCGCTGGCGCCGCCGCTGCGCTCGCGCGGGGCCGCCGCGATCATGGTGCGGTTGTTCGGGGTCTGGAACAGGCCAAAACCCACGCCGGCCAGCGCCATGCGCCAGACCACGTCGAACGGCGTGGTATGGGCGGGCATCAGCGCCAGCGAGAACAGTCCGCCGGCGAACAGCGCAAGCCCAACGCCGCCCAACAATCCCGCAGGGTAGCGTTCGACCAGCCGTCCGGCCAACGGTGCCGCGAACGCCACCGCGATCGGCCATGGCGTGATCAGAAGTCCCATCTCGACCGCCGAATAACCAAAATGGCTTTCGAGGTAAAAGGGGATCGCGACAAAGGCCAGCATCTGGCCGCAGAACGAGGCGATCGAGGTCGAGATCGACAGCGCGAAGATCGGAATCCGCAACAGATCCACCGGCAACAGCGGCGAGGGCATATGGGTCTGCCGGATCACCAGCAGGACGCCGGCGCCAATGGCGATGCCGAACTCGCCGAGGCACAGCGCCAGGCTCTCGCCATGGCCGACGCTGTCGATCGCGGCGATGCCGACCCCAAAAGTGACCGCGCTCAGCCCCGCGCTCTGCCAATCAAAACGGTGAACGGCGGGTTCGGTGTGCGGCAAGGTGCGCCAGGCCAGCGCCAGCGTCACGATGCCGATCGGGACGTTGATGGCGAACAAATAGGGCCAGGTTCCGACCGACAGGATGGCGGCTGCGACCGTCGGGCCGACCGCGGCGGAGGTCGCAACGACCAGCGCATTGACGCCGATGCCGCGGCCGAGTTGCGCGCGCGGATAGGTATAGCGCACCAGCGCCGCATTCACGCTGAGGATTCCGGCCGCGCCAAAACCCTGCACGATCCGCGCGACCGTCAGTAGCAGCAGGGTGTTGGAAACCGCGCAAAACACCGAGGCCAGCGTGAACAGCACCAGCCCCGCGAGGTAAACCCGGCGGTAGCCGATGATTTCGCCGAGCGAAGCCAGCGGCAACAGCGAGATCGTGATCGCGAGCTGGTAGCCGTTGACGATCCAGATCGAGAACGCCGGGCTGGCGTGCAGGGCTTGGGCGATGGTGGGGAGCGCGACATTGGCGATCGAGCCGTCGATCACCGACATCACGAGCCCAAGCGCAATGGTCAGGATCGCCCAGTTGCGCTGCGGCTGGGGCAGGCCATCGGCGTGCTCGATGCGGGAGACCGGCATGGATAAAGGGCGCTCTTGAGCTGTAACATTAACTGGCTAACCCATTTGACCGAGGGCCGATAGCCGGGAAATTCCCGGAGGTTCCGTGCCAAATCCGCCGTGTCCGGTCGAAAGAGACATCGATATCCGGATGCCGTATTTTGCGCGTGAGTCGGAGCCATGCAATTTGACGATACGGAGCGCATGACGACAATGCCGGGGGAAAGAACCGTCCTGCTGTTTTCATACGGAACGCTGCAACAGGACGACGTGCAGTTGTCTTCGTTCGGCCGGCTGCTCGAGGGGCAGGCGGACGCCATGCCCGGATACCGTCAATCCCTGATCGAAATCAACGATCCCGAGGTCATCAAGACCAGCGGCAAGCGGTTCCATCCGATTGTCGAGCCAAGCGACAATCCGGCCGATGAAGTGCGGGGCAGGGTATTCTGGATTACGGATGCCGAGCTGAAGGCCGCGGACGACTATGAGGTCGCGGATTACAAGCGGATCGAGGTCGCGCTGCGCTCAGGCAACAAAGCGTGGGTCTACGTTCGTGCGTAAAGCATAGCGTTTTCGAGCGAAGTGGAGGCCGGTTCGCGTGAAGAAACGCGTCAAAACAAGAAGGTCTAACCTTCGCCCAACAGTTCCTTGATGCGGCGCTGGAGCTGGCGCTTCTTGGCTTCGCTCTTGCGCAACCGTTCGTCGAGATCGGAAACCGGCAGCGCAGGCGGCGTGTCGGAGAACGCCACGCCGACGAAATTGTCGCGCCACCAGATGATCCTGGCGAGGAAGGAGCGGCCCTTGCGCGCGATGGTCAGCGACATCTGCTCCTTGTCCTTGGGAAAGCGCACGACGTTGCTGAATTCGATGCTGGCGCCCTTGTCCGAGATATTGCGGACCACACAGTTTTTGGCCGAACCGGCATCGCCGGTATCGGCGACGCCGCCATAAAGCACCTTGTCACGCGTCGTTTGCCGTCGGTCCTGCATCGCAAAATGCTCCCAAGAAAGGCGGGACCTTACCCGGCTTCGGTTCCAGCGGAAGGGCGCGGCCGGCAAAATGCGGCATTAACGTAAACCGATCGCCGCAGCGATCCCGTCGATTTCGGGGATTTGAAGGGCGGGGGGGTTTCCGGATGCTCCCATATGCGCGCCACGATTGCCACATAGCCGGGTGCAATCCGCCGGTGGGCGGCCGGAGAGATCAGGGACATGGCGGTAGTAACGCAGTCCGGCTGGCGTGGAGCGCTCTGTATTATCGGGGCGGCGATACTGGCCACGCCCGCGACCGCGCAGGGTACGTCCGATAGCCCCAGATACGTGCGGCCAAGCGTCGAGGAACTGGCGATCCCCGACGCAGTGACCAAAGAGACGGCTGACGCCGGCACCCGCGAGGCGATGTGCCTGATGATCGAATCGGCGGCGAAATCGCAGGATCTGCCGGTGGAGTTTTTCGCCCGCGTGATCTGGCAGGAGAGCCGCTTCCAGTCGGACGCCATCGGACCGATGACGCGCAGCGGCCAGCGCGCCCAGGGCATCGCGCAGTTCATGCCGGGCACCGCCAGCGAGCGGAGGCTGCTCGATCCCTTCGATCCCGTGCAGGCGTTGCCGAAGTCGGCCGAGTTCCTGAATGAGCTGCGCCAGCAATTCGGCAATCTCGGTCTTGCGGCGGCGGCCTACAATGCCGGACCTCGCCGGGTCCAGGAATGGCTCGATGGCACAAGCTCGATGCCGCAGGAGACGCGCAACTATGTCGCCGCCATCACCGGCACCACGGTCGACGATTGGGCCGCGATCCAGAAAAGCGGAAAGCTGTCCGCCCGCCCGCCCGCCGCGCCAAAACTCGGCTGTCGCGAACTGATGGCGCTGCTGCGGCGCGCGCCCAATCCTTTCGTCACCCAGCTCGAGGCGCATGTGAAACTCGGCGCCGAGCGGTTGTGGGGGGTGCAGCTCGCGGCGGGCTTTGACCGCGACAAGGCGCTCGCAATGTATGCCCGCGCCATCTCGCATCTCGGCGGCGTGATCGGCGATCAGGACCCGAGCCTGCTCGCTTCGGTGCTGCGTAACCGCGGCAGCCGCATTTTCTACCAGGTGCGGATCGGCCAGGACACGCGGCCCGCGGCCGACGATCTCTGCAACCGCATCCGCCGCGCCGGCGGCGCCTGCTTCGTGCTGCGAAACATGGATTTTCGCGGCTGATGGCGGCTCTCGCATGGCGGCCCCGATCGGCCGTTCGCTTGACGGGAAGCGCTTTCGTCCGCGTTATGCCAGACAAGAATCGTATTCATCAACCGAACCGGACGCTTCGTGCTACCTCCGCTCTCTTCGCCGCAATGGCGCAGCACGCTCCGCAGCTATGGCTGGGGATTCCGTTCGGTCACCGACACCGTGATGAGCCTGGTGCTGTTCGCCACCTATCTCGGCATCGGCGCGCTGGCGCATGACAGCCATTTCAGCCTGGGATGGGCGCTGGCGGCGACTCTCCTGGTCTGGGCAGGCCCGGCGCAGATCATCCTGATCTCGACGCTTGGCTCCGGCGCCACCATCATCCAGGCCGCGATCGCCGTGACGGTCAGCGCAATCCGGCTGTTTCCGATGGTGGTCTCGGTGATGCCGATGATGCGCACGCCTGAGACAAAGCGGCGGCATCTGATCCTGGTGGCGCATCTCACCGCGGTCACGCTCTGGGTGGAATGTTTTCGCTTCCTGCCGCAGGTGCCGCGCGACCGCCGCATCGCTTTCATCCATGGGCTCGGCTCGGGCCTCGTGGTAATCTGCATGACCGCGACCGCGGCGGGCTTTGGTCTCGCGGCAAAACTGCCGCCGCTGCTGGCGGCCGGAATCCTGATGCTGACGCCGCTGGCGTTTCTGTTTTCGACCGCGCGCAATTCGCGCGAGCTGTCCGATATCGTCGCGCTGATCCTCGGGCTGCTGCTGTTTCCGCTGGCCGCCATGCTCGATACCGGCGTCGATATCCTGATCAGCGGCGTGGTGGCAGGCAGCATCGCCTATGGCGTCCATCGCTACAGGGCGCGCGCATGAGCGAATTCATCGGCGACTGGCATGCGCTGGTGATCCTCGTGGTGGCGGGCGTGATCCCGAACCAGATCTGGCGCATGCTCGGATTGTGGTTCGGCGGCGGCATCGACGACGGCTCGGAGCTGTTGATCTGGGTGAGGGCGGTGGCGACCGCGATTCTCGCCGGCGTGATCGCCGAAATCGTGGTGCAGCCGCCGGGCGCGCTGGCAAGCGTGCCGGCAATGCTGCGCTATGCTTCCGTCGTGGCCGGGTTTCTCGGCTTTATGGCCGCGCGAAAATCGATCTTTGCCGGCGTCATGAGCGGCGAGATCGTACTATTGGGCGGCAAATGGTGGCTCGGCTGATCCATTAGTTCATGATAATAAGCTCGGCTTCGATCAAGCATTTCATTGGGTTGAGACATGGTTCGGGAAAGTGAAGTCCGCGACGGCGAACTGGCCGTCGAGATGCCGGCGGCGCAGGACGCAGGCCTCGTCTTTATCGGCCGCATCCGCACGCCCTGGACCTCGCGGCTGGCGACGCCGCGGCAGGGCCGGCATGACGGCCCGGTGTGCCGGCTGGAAATCTTCGAGCCATGGGTGGCAGCGCTGAAGGGCGTCGACTTCTATTCGAACCTCGAAGTGCTGTATTGGCTGCACCGGTCGCGCCGCGACATCGTGCTGCAATCGCCGAAGAACAACAAATCCACGCGAGGCACCTTTTCGCTGCGCTCGCCGGTGCGACCCAACCCGATCGGCACCTCCATTGTAAAACTGGTCGGCGTCGAAGGCTCGACGCTCTTGGTGCGTGGGCTCGATTGCCTCGACGACACACCGCTGATCGACATCAAGCCGGACCGCTGCGAATTCACGCCGCTGGCGCCGCCGCAGGCCGGCGATTTCGAGACGGAATAGGCCGGACGCTGCCGCTCGCCGCATGTGAAGCACCTCACAGCCGACGCCAATCTCGCGCGCTATCCTGATCGGACGCGAAAAACTCCAGCCCGCGGAGTGTCCAGCACCGTCGATAGCGGCTGGTACCGGCAAGCGCCCTATAGCGGCGAATCCAACTACGATTTTTACATCAAGCAGGTGGCCGCCGGCGTCGGCAGGCCGACCTCCAGTCCCGGCCCAATGTCGGTCGAGGTGCTGGCGCATGCCATCGGCACTACCCCGATGCTCTGACAGAGGGCGACCGGCGCCCGCTCAGCCCTTCAGCGCGGCGATCAGCTTGGCCGCGTTGTCTTCCAGCACCTTGACGTCTTCCTTGCGGCTTGCGGGCGGCAACAGTGCGACACCGTCCTGCGCCGGCATTACGTGCATGTGCAGATGATACACCACCTGTCCGGATGCCGGCTCGCTGAACTGCTGGATGGTGATGCCGTCGGCCTTGAACGCCCGCATCGCCGCCTGCGCGATGGTGTGGGTGGCGCGCGCGACGTGGACAAAATCCTCCGCCTTGATGTCGAGGATGTTGCGGGCAGGGGCTTTTGGAATCACCAGCGTATGGCCGGGGCAGCGCGGCATGATGTCGAGAAAGGCCAGCACATGGTCGTTCTCATAGACCTTGTGACAGGGAAACTCGCCGCGCAGGATTTTTGCGAATGGGTTGTTGCTGTCGTAGGCGGCCATGACGTCTCCCTCGGCTATGCGACCAGTCTTATAAGCCCGTGACATCAGGTCAAGACGGTTCGTCGTTATCCGTCTTGCGGAACGGCCCGGCTTCCGTCAGCTCGCGCCCGGCTTCCGCGACATAGGCGCGCTCCCGCTTGAGGTAATCGGCAATCGCCCGGCGCAAATCGGGATCGGCGATGTAGTGCGCGGAGTAAGTGGTCTGCGGCAGGTAGCCGCGCGCGATCTTGTGCTCGCCCTGCGCGCCGGCCTCGACGGTTTTCAGGCCGCGCATAATCGCAAAGTCGATCGCCTGGTAATAGCAGACCTCGAAATGCAGGAACGGATGATGCTCCACCGCGCCCCAGTTGCGGCCGAACAGCGCATCGGATCCGATGAAATTGATCGCGCCCGCGATCCAGCGGCCGTTACGCCGGGCCATCACCAGCAGCACGTCGTTGCTCATGGTCTCGCCGACCAGCGAGAAGAACTTTCGGTTCAGATATGGCCGACCCCATTTGCGCGAACCGGTCTCCATGTAGAATTCGAAAAATGCGTCCCAGGCTTCCTCGGTGAGATCGCCGCCGGTGAGGTGATGGATGGTGATGCCGGCGGCCAGCGCCTCGCGCCGTTCGCGCTTGATCGCCTTGCGATGCCTGGAGTTCAGCGTGGCGAGAAAATCATCGAAGCTGCCGTAACCTTGATTGTGCCAGTGGAATTGCTGGTCGGTGCGCGCCAGGAAATCATGCTCGGTGAGGAATTTCTGCTCGGCCTCGCGCACAAAGGTGACATGAACCGATGAGGCGTTGGTGGTGTTGCACAGCGCGACCAGTCCGCGGGCCAGGGCATCGCCGACCAATTCCGTGTCGACGCCGTTGCGGATCAACAGGCGAGGGCCCGTCGCCGGCGTAAAGGGAACCGAGGCCTGCAGTTTTGGGTAATAGCGCCCGCCGGCGCGCTCATAGGCGTCGGCCCAGCCGCGGTCGAAGACGTATTCGCCCTGCGAATGCGACTTCAGATAACAGGGCACGATGCCCGCAATGATGCCGTCGAGCCGGGCCAGAAGGTGCCGCGCCCCCCAGCCGGTCCGCGCGGTGGCCGAGCCGGAAGCTTCCGCCGCCGAGAAAAAAGCATGCGAAACAAACGGGTTATAGACAGGCTTTGATTTGACACCGGAGTCGGCCGCCAGCGTGTCGAGGTTTTCCAGGCTCGAACCATCAATCGCCGGATTGGCGCACGCGTTCCAATCCGCGGCAGCGATATCGCTGACCGACGGCACCGCCTCCAGGGTAATTTCGGAAGAATCCATCGACTGTCAGAACCGGTCTCATGTCACGATCGGCCATCGCACATGGTGACCAACTAGCCAAAGATCGTGCATCGCGCGCGCGAGTTCAAGGCCCGCGCGCGGTTCAGGTTCCCGGCACGAAACCTTCAAACGTCATCTGATCGGCATAGCGTGCGGTCCGCTCGCGCTGTTCGGGGGTGCGCACCGTCCAGGTCAGGAGCGGCAGGCCGAAGATGTGTTTTGCGATCCAGGGTGCCACCGCCGGCAGGTCGTTGATGCCATAGCTCACGAAATGCGGCCGGGTATGGAGGAAATGCCGCAGATGAGTCATCTCGCGGCGCTGCGCCGGCGTGGTCTCCGGCCAGTCTTCGGCGGTGTAATGCCGCTCGGCAACGATGCCGCGCGGCAGTTGTGGCGCCAGTTCGCGCAATGCGATCACCTGGTCGGGATCGAACGACATGCCGGCGGCGGGACCGCGATAGGTGGAAAGCACCTCCGCCATCCGCTTCACCAGTTTGCGGTCGCCATCGAAAAGGCTTTTCACCTCGATCACCAGCGGCACGCGGCCGGCGGTCAGGTCGCAGAGATCGCCGAGCGTCATCATCCGCTCCGGCGTATCCTTGAACCCGACCTGCTTGAGCTCGCTGGCGGTCAGGCCGCGCAGCGCGCCTGTGCCGTCGGTGAGACGGCCGAGTTCGTCGTCATGATGCACCATCGCTTCGCCGTCGGACGAGAGCTGGACGTCGACCTCGATGGAAAAATTACCGGCAATCGCGGCGCTCACCGCGGCCGGCATGTTCTCGACGATGCCACGGCTACGGTCATGCAGGCCGCGATGGGCGATGGGCCGTGCCGTCAACCAATCAGGAGCGCGCAAGGCAATATCTCAGGACACTTCGAACATGCCTTCGACTTCCACCGCCGCGTCGGCGGGCAGCGAAGCGACGCCCACGGTGGTGCGGGCGTGGCGGCCCTTGTCGCCGAAGGCTGCGACCATCAGGTCGGAAGCGCCGTTGAGCACCTTGGGTCCGTCGAGGAAATCAGGCGCCGAGTTGATAAAACCGCCGAGCCGGACGACGCGGACCACCTTGTCGAGGTCGCCGAGCGCGGCCTTGATCTGGGCCAGCAGGTTGATCGCGCAGCCGCGCGCCGCCGCAGCGCCTTGCTCGATCGTGACGCCGGCGCCGAGCTTGCCCTTGGCGATCAGCTTGCCGTCGGCATCAAAACAGACCTGGCCGGAGATGACGAGCAGGTTACCGGTGCGGACAAAACCGACATAGTTCGCCACGGGAGCCGGAGGCGTGTGCAGAACGATGCCCTGTGCCGCCAGTTTCTGTTCGACCGTACCCGCCATGTCCCGTCCTCGTGTGATGTGACCGCCGCCGGCAGTCCAGCCGGGCGGGCATTGTTTCGCCCATTGCGTCCGGACATGCAAGGGAAGCGCAATTCATAAGCCGGTTGCCGCTTTCGCCGGCAGCGGCGTCGGTCCGAAGCGCAAAACCCCATCACGCAGGCGTAATTTGCAGGTTTGCCCTAGTTGCGGCGCAATGAAGCGTTCATAACGTCACGAATCCCGCTCGAGGAAAACACATGGTCGGCTCGCCCGCTTTGCCCAGTGGCGCCAAATTAAGGTTCGTGTTGTCTCCATCGTTCAGCTCCGACGTGATCAAGCCGCTGGCGTTGGCGGCGCTGGTGATGGGATCAAGCTTTGCCGGGCCGGCTGACGCCGAAGCCGCCGCCGCGGCGAGCCCATTCCTGCCGCACCAGGCGCTGTACGATCTCGATCTGGTCAAGGCGCGCGGCGCGAACATCAACAGCGCGCGCGGACGCATCCTCTATACGTTTTCCGGCAGCCCGTGCGAGGGCTACACCTCGGAATTCCGCCAGGTCTCGGAGCTCGAGAGCGGCGAGGACAAGGTCACGCTCAGCGACCTGCGCTCGACCGCCTGGGAGGATGGCGCCGGCAAGAGCTACCGCTTCAAGATCGACGCGCGGATGAACGATACCGATTCGAGCCCGGTGGACGGCGTCGCCGAACGCACCGGTGACCATGTCACGGTCAAGCTGAAGCAGCCGGAAGCCAAGACCTTTACGCTCGACGGCGACACGGTGTTTCCGACCCAGCAAATCGAGCGCATCATCGAGGCGGCGAAGGCGGGCAAGACCGTGCTCGAACTCAAGGTCTATGACGGCTCCGACAATGGCGAAAAGCTCTACAACACGCTTTCGGTGATCGGAAAGCCGATCCCGGGCGGCGGGCCGGTCGCCGCACCTGATCCGTCCACCACCAGCGAGGCGATGAAATCGCTGACGCGCTGGCCGGTCACGGTCAGCTATTTCGATCACGACGCCAAGCCTGCCGAAGGCGAGCAGAGCCCGATCTATTCGATGTCGTTCGAACTCTACGAAAACGGCGTCTCCCGCGCGCTGGCACTCGACTACAATGATTTTGTGGTTGCGGGTGCGATGGAAAAATTCGACGTCCGGGATTCCAAGCCGTGTAAGTGAGGCGAGGGCGCTTTCCCATCGCCGTCATGGCCGGGCATGACGAAAACAAACCCCAACTACTCCGCCTTCTCCGGCCCCTGATAGGCAATGCCGCGGATCACGACGGCATTGCCGAATTTCCTGCGCAAATCGTCCATCGCGCGTTCGGCGTGAGCCGAGCGGCGGTCGAGCATGTCGGTGTCGTCGGCGGCAGAGCCCGCCCGCAGTGCGCTGACGCCGGTGCCCATCAGGCGGAACGCGGTGCCGTCGATTTCCCTCGCCAGCATTTCACGGGAGATCGCAAAGATCTTGGCGGCGAGCTGCGTCGGCGCATGGATCGATTGCGAGCGGGTGCGCTGCCTGAAATCGGCGGTCTTCAGTTTCAGCGTCACGGTCAGGCCCGCGAGATTGCTGCTCTTGAGCCGCGACGAGACTTTCTCCGACAGCCGCCACAGGGTTTTTTCCAGCGTGGCGAAATCGCGGATGTCCGTCTCGAACGTGGTCTCGTTGGAAATGGTCTTGGCGCCGCGGTCGGCGACCACGCGGCGATCGTCGATGCCGCGCGCCAGCCGCCACAGCCTTCGGCCTTCCGTGGCAAATTGCTTCATCAATTCGATTTCATCGGCGCGCTGCAAATCGGCGATGGTGCGAAAACCGCGCTGGATCAGCCGGTCCTGGGTCGCGGGGCCGACGCCATAGATAAAGCCGACCGGCTTGTCCGCCAGCATCGTGATGGCTTCCTGCTGGTCGAGCGTGGCAAAGCCCCTGGGCTTGTCGAGGTCGGAGGCGATCTTGGCCAGAAACTTGTTGCAGGACAGCCCGACCGACACCGTGATGCCGATGCCGCGCTCGACGTCGCGGGCAAAGCGCGCCAGAACTTTTGCCGGGATCATGCCGTGCACGCGCTGAGTACCGGAAAGGTCCAAAAACGCCTCGTCGATCGAGAGCGGCTCGACCAATGGCGTCAGCGCCTGCATGGCGTGGCGCACCTCGCGGCCGACCCGGACATATTTGGCCATGTCGGGCCGGATCACGACGGCGGACGGGCACAGCTCGAGCGCCTTGAACATCGGCATCGCCGAGCGCACGCCATAGGTGCGCGAGATGTAGCAGGCCGCCGACACCACGCCGCGCTTGCCGCCGCCGATAATGACGGGCTTGTCGGCGATCTCGGGGTTATCGCGCTTTTCGACGGTGGCGTAGAACGCGTCGCAATCGATATGCGCCAGCGTCAGCGCCGGCAACGCGTGATGACGCACGAGGCGCGGCGAACCGCATTCGCCGCAGCGCCTCGCCTTGAAATCGAGATCGACGAGACAGTCCCGGCAAAAGCAGGTTGGCCCTTCTGGTGCTCCGGTTCCGAAGTTCGCAACCATCTGCCGCAACCTCTATGCGAACTTCGGAAGCAAAAGGAGCACCAGCAAATTATGTTTGCCAATGCGGTCCCGAATTTGAAGTTCCTCCGGAGGCCGCCGCGAGTCCCACGGGAACTTCAAATTCGCCGCATTCGGTACCGGCGCGGGCGTGCTCACGGCACATCGCGCTCCCATTGCGGATCGTTCAGCGCCTGATGGGCGGCGGCGATGTTGGTGGGGTGAAGCTGGGAAGCGCTGGCGAACGCCTTCACGGTCGCGTCATCGCGCATCACGAAGTCGAGTACGCTGGCGAGGAAATGCGGATCGGTCGCCGCGGTGCGCAGGGTTTCCGGCCCGATGCCGCTTTCGGCCAGGAACAGGCCCAGCCGCTCGGGCTCGCCGGCGATGAAGCCGAGCGCCTGAACTGCAACGATTTCAGCTACTTCGCGAGGGTTATGAACAGGCTTCTTCAACGCTTCTATTTGCCTTTCCGTAACTTCTGGCCTCTAGTTTCCGATGCATCATGCCCGAGTCTGCGCAAAATGTTCAACAAGTGCGAACCGCAGTGCAGAAAGTTACCACCAGGGCTTAACGGGTTAGAACGAATCTGGCGCTAGTTTAAATTCAGTTTTTAGATGCCCGGTGTGGGCAGCCTGTGGGTTGCGTATCCGGGCCTGCCTAATGGGGATTGGAGGGACGGATGGCCAAGACCGTCCTGATCGTCGAGGACAACGAGCTCAATATGAAGCTCTTTCGCGATCTGTTGGAGGCGCACGGCTATCAGACGTCCGGAACCAGCAACGGTTTCGAGGCGCTCGATCTCGTTCGCAAGCTGCGCCCCGACCTTGTGCTGATGGACATTCAGCTCCCGCAGGTGTCCGGTCTCGAAGTGACAAAGTGGATCAAGGACGATCCCGAGCTGCGCAGCATTCCCGTCGTCGCGGTCACCGCGTTTGCGATGAAGGGCGACGAAGAACGGATTCGGGAGGGCGGCTGCGAGGCGTATCTGTCGAAACCGATCTCGGTCGGCAAGTTCATCGAGACGGTCAGACGGTTTGTGGGGTAGGGGAGAGTTTCGATGTCCGCGCGTATCCTGGTCGTCGACGACGTTCCCGCCAACGTCAAGCTTTTGGAAGGCCGCCTGTCGGCCGAGTATTTCGACGTGCTGACCGCTTCCAACGGCACCGAGGCGCTCGAGATCGCCTCGCGCGCCGAATGCGACATCATCCTGCTCGACGTCATGATGCCCGACATCGACGGATTTGAAGTCTGCCGCCGGCTGAAGGCAAACCCGGCGAGCCATTTCATTCCCGTGGTCATGGTCACCGCGCTCGACAGCCCCGCCGACCGGGTGCGCGGGCTCGAGGCCGGCGCCGATGATTTCCTGACCAAACCGGTGTCCGACATCGTGCTGATCGCGCGGGTGCGTTCGCTGACCAGGCTCAAGATGATGACCGACGAGCTGCGCATGCGCGCCATCACCTCGCTGGAGATCGGCGTGCAGGCGCCGGAGCGCAGCGCGGTCGCCGATACCGGCAAGGGCGGGCGTATCCTCCTGGTCGACGATCGCCCCTCGTCCTATGAACGGCTGGCGCCGGTTCTGAGCGCCGAGCACACCGTGGATGTCGAAACCAATCCTTCGGAAGCGCTGTTCCATGCCGCCGAGGGCAATTACGACTTGCTGATCGTTTCGCTCAGCCTGGAAAATTTCGATGGCTTGCGGCTATGCAGCCAGGCGCGTTCGCTGGAGCGGACCCGGCAGGTGCCGATCCTCGCGATTGCCGACGCCGACAACAACACCCGGCTGCTGCGTGGCCTCGAGATCGGCGTCAACGATTACCTGCTGCGCCCGGTCGACAAGAACGAATTGCTGGCGCGGGCGCGGACCCAGATCCGCAAGCGGCGCTATACCGATCATTTGCGCGACAACGTGCAAAACTCGATCGAAATGGCGATCACGGACGCGCTGACCGGCCTGCATAACCGCCGCTACATGGAAAGCCATCTGTCGACGCTGGCCGAACAGGCTTCCAGCCGCGGCAAGCCGTTGGCGCTGATGATGCTCGACATCGACTTCTTCAAGTCAATCAACGACAATCACGGGCACGATGCCGGCGACGACGTGCTGCGCGAGTTCGCGGTCCGCATCCGCAAGTCGATCCGCGGCATCGATCTCGCCTGCCGCTATGGCGGCGAGGAGTTCGTCATCGTGATGCCGGAGACCGACCTGCATGTCGCGGGCATGGTGGCCGAGCGGCTGCGCCGCTCGATCGCCGGCGAGCCGTTCGCGATCGCCAAGGGCACCACGCGCATCGAAGTCACGATCTCGATCGGGCTGTCGACCCTGGAAATGAAAGGCGAGCCGGTTGCCGACGTGCTCAAGCGCGCCGACAACGCGCTCTACCGCGCCAAGCACGACGGCCGCAATCGCGTGGTTTCAGCGGCGGCGTAATGGCCGCTGTGGCGTAATGCGCCGCATCAATAGCAGCCGTCATACCCCGCGAAAGCGGGGTACCCAGTAATTGCCGCCGTCAGTGAAGTTCAAAACCGCCCTGGAATACTGGATCACCCGCTTTTCGCGGGTGATGACAACTTTGGTTGGCAGCTAGCTCGGCGATCTTGCGTTCGCCACAGCCCCTTCAATGACAATCCCCGCATTCTTCAACAGCACTTTTGCGACTTCCTTGGCAGCGCGGGCCATCGCGGGGTCATTGCGCACCAGATCCTGCGCGATGCAGCCGTCGACCAATACCGCAAGCTGCGTCGCCAGCGCTTCCGCATCAGCGACCTTGAGCAGCGCCAAGAGATCGCGAAACCACAGCCTGCGGCTTTCCTTGAACGCGATCGCGATTTTCCGTACCGCCTGGTCTTCGGCGCCGAGTTCGGCCACCGCGTTGACGAACGGGCAGCCGCGGAAGTCCTTGCCGGCGAAGCGTCGCTCCAGCAAATCGAAGGTGCCGAGAATCTGCTCGGCGGGCGGCTTGTCGGAAGGGCGCGGCGTGACAAAACGGCGCTCCAGATAGGCCGCGATCAGCGCATCTTTTGATGGAAAATGATTGTACAGCGTGCGCTTGGAGATGCCGATTTCGGCCGCGATGGTGTCGACGCCGATGGCGCGAATGCCCTGCAAATAGAACAGCCTGTCCGCGGTCTCCAGGATGCGGTCCTTCATGGTGGGTTTAGCGGGCAGGGTGGCCATGCGCGAATGCGGTATCCGATTTGCTTGACAGAATGCCATCCCTATAGACTGATTACACAGGTCTGTGTACCCAAATCAGGCGGGATTCGCAGGGCACAGCCACCCGTGCCGCAGCCCTTGGGAGAACAAAAACCATGCCCCTTTTAAAAATCCTGCGGCCGACGCTTCCCATCCTGATCGGCGCATCGCTGATGCTGACGCTCAGCATGGGCCTGCGGCAAAGCCTCGGCATCTTCATGCAGCCGCTGACCCATGACGTCGGCATTTCCATCTCCGACTTCACGCTGGCGATCGCCATGCAGAACCTGGCCTGGGGCTTTTTGCAGCCGCTCGCCGGCGCCATGACCGTGCGCTACGGCTTTCGGCCGATCATGGTGGTCGGCGCATTCTTTTACATCGCGGGCCTCGTGCTGATGACGAGCGCCCACGGTTTTATTAGCGTGCTGATCGGCGGCGGCGCCTTGATCGGCACGTCGCTGGCCTGCACCGCAGCCGCGATCGCGATGTCGGTGGCGGCGCGCGCGGTGCCGGAGACGGTGCGCTCTACGGTGCTTGGCATCGTCTCGGCGGCGGGATCGCTCGGCGCGCTGTTGTCCGCGCCGATCGGGCAGATCCTCAATGAAGGCTACGGCTGGCGGGTCGGTCTCGCCGGCTTTGTCATCCTGTCGCTGGCGCTGATCCCCGCGGCCTGGTTCGCCGGCGGGGTCGACAAGGTGCCGCTGCCAAAGCCGTCCTCGGACGACATCGGCAATCAATCGGCCGGCGCCGCGGCCAGGATCGCGTTCGGCAATGCGTCGTTCGTGGTGATGACCTGCGCCTATTTTGTTTGCGGCATGCAGCTGGTGTTCCTGACCACGCATCTGCCGTCGTATCTGGCGATCTGCGGCCTCGATCCGATGCTGAGCGCGCAGACGCTCGGCATGATCGGCGGCTTTAACGTGCTCGGCAGCCTGTTCTTCGGCTGGGCCGGCCAGCACTGGAACAAGCTGGCGCTGCTCGGCGGCATCTACATCTTCCGCTCGATCGCGCTGGCCTGGTACTTTACCTTGCCGGCGACGCCGGCGAGCACGCTGCTGTTCGGCGCCATCATGGGCTTCCTGTGGATGGGCGTAGGGCCGCTGGTGGCGGGTGCGGTGGCTGAAATGTTCGGGCTGCGCTGGCAGGCGATGATCCAGGGGCTCGCCTTCATGAGCCACCAGCTCGGCAGTTTTCTGGGCGCCTATGGCGGCGGCCTGATCTACGACGCACTCGGCTCCTACACCATGGCCTGGCGCATCGGTGTCGCGCTGGGGCTGGCCGGCGGCATCATCCAGGTCGCGTTCGCGCTGATCCGGCCGAGCGAACCGCCGCTGGCGCAGGCGCGACAGTGATCGTTACTTAAGCAGCCTGTTCGCCGCTGATGGCGCGGTCGATCGCGTCGATCACACCCTGGATTTCGACGAATTTGGTCCGCGCGCGCTCGGCCTTGTCGCGGTCGAAGGGCGCGGCGAGCACCTTGGCGTGCGCATCGCGGTCCTCGATCATGCGCTCGCGGGCCTTTTTCAAAATATCCTGTCGCTCGCTCATATCGCTCTCCGCGCTGATTGGACCAGGGTAGGCACCACGCTAGTGGCCGGGTCTTAACAAACGTATCGAGGTTCGATCAGGCCGCGGAATCAAAAACGGGGCCGCAAGGCCCCGTTCGAAGCCCCAATGCGCGGGCGCTTGTTACTTGATCTTGGACTCGCGGAATTCGACGTGCTTGCGCGCGACCGGATCGTACTTCTTCTTGACCAGCTTGTCGGTCATGGTGCGCGAGTTCTTCTTGGCGACGTAATAGAAGCCGGTATCCGCCGAGGAGACGAGCTTGACCTTGATGGTGACCGCTTTGGCCATGTTCAGACCTCAAAATTTCTGGAATCGGGACGCCGGCCGCTGGCGGCCCGCATTTGCGGCAACCTAGCCTCAGATCGCCCAAAGTCAAGGTTTTGCCGGTCAAAACGCGGCCAATTCGGTAGGATTAACCCTCAAAGAAGCGGTTTTTCGGCCTCGGCAACCCCAGATTCTCCCGCAGCGTCCGCCCCTCATATTCGGTACGGAAAATCCCGCGCTTTTGCAGTTCCGGGACCACCTTGTCGACGAAATCGTCGAGCCCGGCGGGCAGGAACGGGAACATAATGTTGAACCCGTCGCAGCCTTCGCCTACCAGCCATTCCTCCATCTGATCGGCGATGGTTTTGGGCGTGCCGACGAACGACAGCCCGCCATAGCCGCCGACCCGTTGCGCGAGCTGGCGCACCGTCAGCTTGTCGCGCGCGGCGGCATCGACCAGGCGCTGGCGGCCGCTCTTGCTGGCGTTGGTTTCGGGAATAGGCGGCAATTGCCCGTCGGGATCGAATCCTGAGGCATCGGTGCCGAGGATCACCGACAACGAGGCGATCGCGCTGTCGTAATGCACCTTGCTGTCGAGCAGGGCGCGCTTTTCCTTGGCTTCCTCGACGCTGTCGCCGACCACGACAAACGCGCCGGGCAGTATCTTGAGGTTGTTGCGGTCGCGGCCGAGTCTGTCCATGCGGCCCTTGATGTCGGCATAGAGCTTTTGGCCGTCGGCGAGCGGCCCGCCGCCGGTGAACACGGCCTCAGCGGTTTCGGCCGCGAGCTGCCGTCCGTCGTCGGAAGCGCCGGCCTGCACGATGACAGGCCAGCCCTGCACCGGGCGGGCGATGTTGAGCGGCCCGCGCACGCTGAGATATTTGCCCTTGTGATTGAGCACATGCATTTTGGCGGGGTCGAAATACAGCCCGGATTCGACATCGCGGACAAAAGCGTCGTCGGCAAAGGAATCCCACAGGCCCGTCACCACGTCATAGAATTCGCGCGCCCGCTTGTAGCGCTCGGCGTGCTCCATGTGATCGTCGAGCCCGAAATTCAGCGCCGCGTCCGGGTTGGAGGTGGTGACGATGTTCCAGCCCGCGCGGCCGCCGCTGATATGGTCGAGCGAGGCAAAGCGGCGGGCGACGTGATAGGGCTCGTCGAACGTGGTCGAGCCGGTCGCGATCAGGCCGATCCGCTCGGTGGCGCCGGCCAGCGCCGACAGCAGCGTGAACGGCTCGAACGAGGTCACGGTGTGGCTGCGCTTCAGCGCATTGACCGGCATGTTCAACACGGCCAGGTGGTCGGCCATGAAGAAGGCGTCGAATTTCCCCGCCTCCAGCTTCTGGATCAGCCGCTTGATGTGCGAAAAATTGAAATTGGCGTCCGGCCACGCCCCGGGATAGCGCCAGGCGCCGGTGTGGATCGATACCGGCCGCATGAACGCGCCGAGTTTTAATTGCCGCTTTGCCATCGCCCCGTTCCGGTGTGGTTGTCGTTGGGGGAGAGATAGGCACGGCGATGGGCCGCGCCATCTATCCGGAGGCAGAACATTATTTTGTTTTTGGGCGTGCCCACAACACAACCGTCATTCCAGGCTCGCGCTGCGCGCCCCGGAATGAAGCGTGGAGGAGGCTACCCCTCAAAAACCAGGCACGTCGTGGTGCCTGTCGCGAGCAGCTTCCCGGCGCCGTCGACAATCCGCCCCTCGGCGGTGCCGACGCGGCGGCCCCGCTGCAGCACCACGCCCTCGGCGCGGATCGCCCCGGTCTCGGGCGTAATCGCGCGGACCAGCGAGATCTTGAATTCGAGTGTGGTCGACGAAAGTCCCTTTTCCAGCGTGGTCTGGATCGCCAGCCCCATGCAGCTATCGAGCAACGTCGCGGAAAAGCCGCCATGCACCGTTCCGGCCGGATTGAGCAATCTGTCGTCGGGCTCGGCCGTGATGACGACGCGGCCGGATTCGGCTTCCGCGATGGTGTAGCCCAACGTCCGCGCGATGGTGTTGTGGGGCAGCGTGCCCGCGACCATGCCCTGCACGAACTCCAGGCCGTTCATCTGCCTGCGCTGCTCGGCGCTCACGGTGCCGTAGGTTTTGTCCGACATGTCCTGATATTCCTAACCGCTACGTTGAGGTAGCGACGTCGATAGCACGCGCGAAAAATGCGCGCTGGTGGAAACCGGACTCGGTCAGTCCGAAAACTGAAAGCCGGGCGCGCGCGAAAAACTCAATGCGTCTTGCTCTCGCCCAGCACGTCCTTCTGCATCTTGCCGCCGTAGAAGTGAAAAAACGGCACCGCGGCGTCGTGCTTCAGCGGGCCGGTGGCGAGGCGCTTTTCGAGTTCGTTGAGGACGTTGCGGGTCATCGGATGCAGGTCGGCGAGCGGTTTGGAGCCGATCTCGACCCACACCAGCTCGACCAGCTCGGCGTCGGGGTGAATCACGCCTTCGACCCGGTGGGCGATGGCGGAAGCATCCGCGGTGAAGAAGCGGGTATCAAAACGTCGGACACGGCCGGGCGGGGTGATCGCGCGCGCAATCAAAAACAGTCCGGAAGGATCGGGTAGCAGACCGGCTTCGGAAAACGGCTTCCACGGGCCCTCGAGTGTTGGCGTCTTGTTCTCGCTCCTGCGGCCGAGGCACAGCCCGGTTTCCTCGCAGGCTTCGCGGATCGCGGCGATCGCCAGCGAACGCGCCCGCGACGGCGTGATTTTCGGGCTGCCTTTCAAGAGATTTTCTTCAAGCGCCGGCGAGATAGGCGCTGCGACGGGAACGCGGTTATCCGCCTTGTCCACGCGCCCGCCGGGAAACACGAATTTTCCGGGCATGAACACCACCTTGTCGTGGCGCTTGCCGACCAGAACTTTTGGGGTCGCCGCGCTGCGATCGACCAGGATCAGCGTCGCGGCATCCTTGGGACGGAAGTAGGGGTGGTGATCGGCTTCTTTTTGATCGTGAACAGCGTTCGCGCCTTCAGTCATTTCACCCCCAACAAATCCAAGTTTCTTTGTTTTGCTTACACCGGTGGAATTTCGGCCGGCGCGTTCTCGTCAAACCCATGCATCCGCAGCGCCCATTGGATGCCGACCACCGCGCCCTTTACCGGTTGCAACAGCGCCAGCGATGCGACAAAGGTGAACGGCAGATAGGCCGAGAGTTGCATCCAGACCGGCGGCGAATAATTGGTCTCGACCAGCAGCGCGGTCGGCACCACGATGTGGCCGACGATGACGATGACGAGATAGGCCGGCAAATCGTCGGCGCGGTGCGGCGTGAAATCGAGATCGCAGACCGAGCATTTGTTGTCGACCTTGAGGAAGGCGCGAAACAATTTGCCTTCGCCGCAGCGCGGGCAGCGGCCGCGAAAGCCGCGCTTGATCGAGCCCCAGACGTCGCGCTTTTCGCCGATAGCAGTTTCACGGGTCCAGACCGTCGGTGCTGTGTTCACGGTGTCCACGATTTGCCCTTTCCAGATTTGTTCTTGCCGGATGGCTTCTTCCCGGGCTTTTTAAATTCAGACTTGCCTTGCTTCTTGCCCTCGCCGGGCTTGCGATCCTTCTTGCGCGGGCTGCGGCCTGGATGAGCCCTTGCTCGCGGGACATCGCCGCGTCGTCCCCGGCGCGGCACGGTCTTACCTTCCGACAGCAGCTCAAAACGCAACGCGCCGGCAACCGGGGCTGCTTCTACCAGACGAACGTCGACAACGTCACCCAGCCGGTGCATGGCACCGCTGCGCGTTCCGACCAGCGCATGGCGGGTCTCGTCATAGTTGAAATATTCCGTGCCGAGCGTGCGGATCGGAATGAGCCCGTCGGCGCCGGTATCGCTCAGCTTCACGAACAAGCCTGCGCGCGTAACGCCGGAAATCCGGCCCTGGAACGTGGCGCCGATCCGGTCCGCGAGGAAATGCGCGATCAGGCGGTCGGCGGTTTCGCGTTCGGCCTTCATGGCGCGGCGTTCGGTGACCGAAATCTGCGCCGCGACCTCGCTCAGCGTCTCCGGCGTCTCGGTTTCCGGCAACGCGCCTTCGCCAAGTCCGAGACCCCTGATCAAGGCGCGATGCACGATCAGATCGGCGTATCGCCTGATCGGCGAAGTGAAATGCGCATAACGCAGGAGGTTCAGGCCGAAATGGCCGTAATTCTCCGCGGAATATTCCGCCTGGGCTTGCGAGCGCAATACCACCTCATTCACCAATTGCTCGGCGTCGTGTCCCCTAACCTGGCCTAGCACGCGGTTGAACAGCGACGGACGCAGCGCGCCGCTTTTCGCAAACGGCATGTCGAGCGTCTTCAAGAATTCCTGCAGGTTGTGAACCTTCTCCAGCGTCGGTTCATCGTGCACCCGATAGATAAGCGGCAAGCCCTTCCTTTCAAGCATTTCGGCCGCCGCGACATTGGCGAGGATCATGAATTCCTCGATCAGCCGGTGCGCGTCGAGCCGCTCCGGCACGATCACGCGATCGACCGTGCCGTCGGTTTTTAGAAGTATCTTGCGTTCGGGAATGTCGAGGTCGAGCGGATCGCGTTCGTCGCGCGCGCGCTTCACCGTCGCATACGCCTCGTACAGCGGCTTCAAAATGGAATCGAGCAGAGGGCCGGTGGTGTCATCCGGCCGGCCATCGATCGCGGCCTGCGCCTGCGCGTAGTTCAGTTTTGCGGCCGAGCGCATCAGGATGCGATGAAATGTATGCGAGCGCTTGCGGCCGTCATTGACGATCACCATCCGCACCGCCAGCGCGCCGCGTGGCTCGCCCGGCACCAGCGAGCACAGATCGTTGGAGATTCGTTCGGGGAGCATCGGCACCACGCGGTCGGGAAAATATACCGAATTGCCGCGCGTCAGCGCATCGCGATCGAGCGCCGATCCCGGCCGTACATAGAACGCGACGTCGGCGATCGCCACCGTGACGATGTGGCCGCCTTTGTTGTTGGGATCGGGATCAGGCTCGGCATGAACCGCGTCGTCATGATCCTTGGCGTCGGGCGGATCGATCGTGACCAGCGGCAGCGCGCGCCAGTCCTCGCGCCCGGCCAGCGTCGCGGGCTTTGCCGCTTCCGCCTCGCGCAACGCGGCCGGCGAGAACGCCTGCGGAATCTCATGGGCGTGGATCGCGATCAGGCTGACCGCTTTTTCCGACGACAGCGATCCCAGCCGCTCCTTGACCTTGCCGGAAGCCAGCCCAAACCCGCGCGTGCGCACGATATCGACGCTGACGAGATCGCCATCCTCGGCGCCGCCAGTGTCGGTCTTGGCAATGTTCAGTTCGCGGCCGGCCTGCTTCTTGTCGACCGGCACCAGCCGTCCGCCGCCATCGGGCGTTTTGCGAAAAATGCCGAGCACGCGCGCCCTGGCGTGATCGATGACCTTGATGACGCGGCCGCGATAGAGGGCGCCTTCGCTGTCGTCGGATTGTTCGATCCGCAGCAGCGCGCGGTCGCCGATCCCCGCCACGGTGCCCGGCTGCGGCCGGCGCGGCACGTGAATGCGAATTTTCGGCGCGTCGCCGCTTTCGTCATCCCATTCGGTGGGGGTGGCGATCAATTCGCCGTCGCTGTCGCGCCCGATGATGTCGGCCATGACAGTCGGGGGCAGGGTCTTTGGTTCCTGCAACTTCCGGCCGCGCTTGGCGATGGCGCCCTGATCGGCGAGTTCTCGCAAGATGCGCTTCAGCTCGACGCGGTCGGCATTCTTCAGGCCGAACTCGCGCGCGATCTCGCGGGTGCCGATGACGCCGGGATTCGTGCGGATGAAGGCGACGATGGCGTCCCGGCTCGGAAAACCCCTGTCGCGTTGCTTTGCCACTTTCGTCCGCTGGCCCTTTATCCGCTGGCTTTGCCGGCGCTCTTCTTGGCGACGGGTTTTGCCGCTTTGGCGGCCGAGGTTTTTGCCGTCGCCGTCACCGGCGCGCGCGCCTTGCTGGCCGCGTCCGATTTTGGTTTCGCGGCGGCCTTTTTCGCCGGTGGTTTCTTGGCCGGCTTCGCGGCTTTCGCCTCGGTGTCGGCCTTGGCCGGTCTTGCCGCGGCGGCTTTCTTCGGCGCTTTGGCGCCGCGCTTCGGCTTGCCGCCGCCCTTGGCGACGCGCTCGTCGATCAAGGCGATCGCCTCGGGCAACGTAATGGTGTCCTGGGTCTTGTCGCTCGGGATGGTGGCGTTGACGCCGCCGGCCGTGACATAGGCGCCATAGCGGCCGCTCTTGACCGCGACCCCGCCGAGCGTCGGATGATCGCCGAGCGGCTTGCCGGGATCGGCGCCAAAACGGCGTCCGCTCGGTCCCTTGGCGATTTTCTCCGCGATCAGCGTCACCGCGCGATTGAGCCCGATGTCGAATACCTCGTCGCCCGCCTCCAGGCTGGCATAGGTCTTTTCATGGCGCACGAACGGCCCGAAGCGGCCAAGCCCGGCGGTGATCGGCTCGCCGGTCTCCGGATGTTTTCCGATCTCGCGCGGCAGCGACAACAGTTTTAGCGCCATCTCGAGTTCGATGTCGGACGGCGACATGTTTTTCGGGATGCCGGCGCGCTTGGGCTTTTCGCCATCGGCATAGTCCTTTTGATCGCCGAGCTGGATATAGGGACCGAATCGTCCGGCCTTGACCACGACATCGAGGTCGGTCGCCGGATCCTTGCCTAGGATGCGGTCGGCCGAGGCTTCGCTGTCGGCGGCGAGCGGGCGGGTGTAGCGGCACTCTGGATAATTGGTGCAGCCGACGAAGGCGCCGAATTTTCCGGCCTTGAGGTTGAGCTTGCCAGTGCCGCAGGTCGGGCACTGCCTGACATCGCCGCCATCCGCGCGCGGCGGATAGATGTGCGGCCCCAGCATGTCGTCGAGTGCATCCAGCACCTGGGTGACCCGCAGGTCCTTGATGTCGTTGACGGCGCCAATAAAGTCGCCCCAAAAATCCTTCAGCACCTGCTGCCAGGAAATCTCGTTGTTGGAGATGCGGTCGAGTTGCTCTTCCAGTTCAGCGGTGAAGTCGTACTCCACATAGCGCGCGAAAAAGTTTTCCAGGAACGCGACCACGACGCGGCCCTTGTCCTCGCCATGCAGCCGCTTCTTGTCGAGCCGGACATAGCCGCGGTCCTTCAAGACCTGCAGGATCGAGGCGTAGGTCGAAGGCCGGCCGATGCCGAGCTCCTCCATGCGCTTGACCAGCGAGGCTTCGGAAAAACGCGGCGGCGGCTCGGTAAAATGCTGGGTGACGGCGAGATCCCTGCGCTTGAGCGCTTCGCCTTCGCTCATCGCGGGCAGGCGGCGTGAATCCTCGTCGTCGGCGTCGTCGTCGCGGCCTTCCTGATACAGCGCCAGAAAACCGTCGAATTTGACCACTTGCCCGGTGGCGCGCAGCTCCAGCGTGCGCGAACCGGTTTTGGCCGTGATGTCGACCGTGGTGCGCTCCAGCTCGGCCGATTCCATCTGGCTCGCGATGGTGCGGATCCAGATCAACTCATAGAGCTTTGATTGATCGGCATCTAGCTTGCGGCGCATCTCGGCCGGGCGGCGCGACAAATCGGTCGGGCGGATCGCCTCATGCGCTTCCTGCGCGTTCTTGGCCTTGGTCTGGTACTGGCGCGGCGCCTCCGGCACGTAGGCATTGCCGTAATCCTCGCCGATCACCTTTCGGGCCTGCGTGATCGCCGAGCCGTCGATCTGCACGCCGTCGGTTCGCATATAGGTAATGAGGCCGGTGGTCTCGCCGCCGATGTCGATGCCTTCATAGAGCCGCTGCGCGATCCGCATGGTATGCGCGGGCGCGAAGCCGAGCTTGCGGCTGGCTTCCTGCTGCAGCGTCGAGGTGGTGAAGGGCGGTCCGGGATTGCGGCGCGCCGGTTTGGCCTCGACGGTCGAAACCGTAAAATTGGCGCTCTCGATCGCCTTCTTGAGGTCCTCGGCTTCCGCGCCGGTGCCGATGTCGAGCCGCTGGATCTTCTTGCCATCGGCGCCGACCAGGCGGGCCTCGAACGCGTCACCACGCGGCGTCGTCAGCGTCGCCACCAGCGACCAGTATTCGCGCGGCACGAATTTTTCGATTTCGAGCTCGCGGTCGCACACCAGCCGCAGCGCCACCGATTGCACGCGGCCGGCGGAGCGCGCGCCGGGTAGCTTGCGCCACAGCACAGGCGAGAGGGTGAAGCCGACCAGATAGTCCAGCGCGCGGCGCGCCATATAGGCGTCGACCAGCGCGCCGTCGATCTGGCGCGGGTTCTTCATCGCGTCCGTCACCGACTGCTTGGTGATGGCGTTGAACACCACGCGCTCGATCTTGTGGTCCTTGATCGCGCGCTTCTCCTTCATCACCTCGAGCACATGCCAGGAGATGGCTTCGCCCTCGCGATCGGGGTCGGTTGCGAGAATCAGCTTGTCGGCGCCCTTCAGGGCCTTGGCGATGTCGTTGAGCCGGCCGGCCGCCTTGGCGTCGATCTCCCAGATCATCTGGAAGTTGGCCTCCGGATCGACCGATCCGTTCTTTGCCGGGAGATCGCGGACGTGGCCGAACGAGGCCAGGACCTCGTAGGAGGCTCCCAAATATTTGTTGATCGTCTTGGCCTTCGCCGGCGACTCGACAATGACGATATTCATGTCATTCCAATAGCTTACAGGGAAAATAAGGGCCGGTTCCGCGAGACTCGCGCCGGCCGTTGCGCTGCGAACATGGGTGCAGCGCCGCCCGCTGTCAAATCGACAGATGTTGAAGGAGGGGGTTTTGGCACCCGCTTCCTATCTAATAGGTTGCAAAATACCTTCCTAGAGTTGCACTCTCAGAAAGGGTATTGATATCAGATACACGGGATTCGATTTGAGCCGAATGATCTGAGCAGTGTGATCTGAGTAAAAGCCATTTGAATAAAGCAAAGACTGGCCGCAAGCGCGCATCCCCGGGCAAGGGGCACCGTGCGCGCGACGACGAGCCGCGCGGGGAGGGTGGACCGGACGAGGCGGCGGCTTTCATAGCCGAGAATGCCGCCGACCTCGTGCGGTTGGCGCGCAGCCACGGCCTCGACATGCTCGGCCATTTGCTGCGGATGGCGGAACTCGAAGCCGAGGAATATCTGCGGCTGCGCGGCAAGCAGAAGCTGTCGTGAGCACCGTCCACCGTCATGCCCGGCCCATAGCCGAAGGACGGCGTCGCTTCCGCTCGCCTATGTGCCGGGCATCCACGTCTTTTGCAGCGGCTGTCGGTGAAGCAAGACGTGGATGGCCGGGACGAGCCCAGCCATGACGAGCCCTATTCAACCTCGCCGGCGGCGTTTGGTCGCGGGATTGGGCTTTAGCACGGTGTCGCCGCCATCGAGCAGCCGGCCGTCCTGCGCGCGCAGCTCGAGTTTTCGGACTGGCCGTCCCTTGGCGCGGTCGACCAGGAGCGTGCTGATGGTCTCGGGCGAAGCGGAAAATTCCTCGCTCCACTGCCGCAGCGCCACCAGCACCGGAAACACCCCGCGGCCCTTCGCCGTCAGCACGTAATCCTGGTAAGCGCTGCCGTCGGATGCGGGCACGGTGGTCAGGATGCCGTCATCGACCAGCGCGCGCAGCCTGGCGGTGAGGATATTCTTGGCGGCGCCGAGGCTTTTTTGGAATTCGCCGAACCGGCGCTTGCCGAGGAACGCGTCGCGGATGATCAAGAGCGACCACCAGTCGCCGATCGCATCCAGCGACCGCGCGATCGGGCATTCCGCCGCCTCAAAACTAGTCCGTTTCACCATCGCAAACCCTCATTGTTCAAGCGCGGCCGATCACAGCGTTGTGTAGTTGCAATATTAAACCATATGCCCTAGATGGCAATCTAGTTTAATGATGCAACCACTGGAGACGGCAGATGCGTTTGGCGAACAAGACGGCTTTCATCACCGGCGGCAACAGCGGCATCGGGCTTGCCACCGCGCGCCTGTTCGTGGCGGAAGGCGCAAAAGTCGCGATCACCGGCCGCAACAGGCAAACGCTCGACGCTGCGGCCAGGGAGCTCGGACCCAACGCGCTGGCGATCGTGGCTGATGCCACCGACATCGCGGCCACCGAAGCCGCCATAAAGCAGGCGGCGGAAAAATTCGGCAAGCTCGACATTATCTTCGCCAATGCCGGAATCCCCGGCGGCACGCCGCTCGGTGGCGCGACGCTGGAAGTTTTCGAGAAGGTGATCCGGACCAATCTGACCGCGGTGTTCTTCACCGTGCAGGCGGCGCTGCCGCATCTCAAGGACGGCGCTTCCATCATCCTCAACGGCTCGGTAATCTCGGTGCTCGGCAATCCCGGCTATGCCGCCTACGCCGCGAGCAAGGCCGGCGTGCGCGCGATGGCGCGGGTGATGGCGTCCGAATTGTCGCCGCGCAACATCCGCGTCAACGTCGTCTCGCCCGGCGCGATCCGCACCCCGATCTGGGGCGCCGCAACCGCGACGCCCGAGGCCGAAAAGGCTTTTGAAAAGCGCATCGGCATGACGACGCCGTTGGGGCGGATTGGTGAGCCAGATCACATTTCGAAAACGGTGCTGTTCCTCGCGTCTGACGATTCCGCCCACGTCCAGGGCCAGGAGTTGTTCGTCGACGGCGGCTCGACCGCTTCGCCCGCCGGCGCGCCGATCTACCGCGGATAATTTTGCGTAGAATTCGATCGATCGGCCGGCGAAGACTCGACTCCAATTGCTGTGAGGGGGTTGCGCCGGCCGCTCTTTTCAGCTGCTGGACGTATTTTCGCGGAACCGGGCGAATTCATTGAACCTTCGCCACGCTGCGTAGACCCTTTTTCAGGGCGGGGACTTTTTCATTATTATTTGGAGCGACTGATATGCCGAAAGCCACGCGCGTTTCCGTGTCGATCCCCGCATCGCGGACTTCTTTGGACGCAACGGAAGGCCACCCGCTGGTCTGGGTGGCCTTGTTCAGCGGCATTGGCCTCTTGGTTTCGCTGATCTCAATCCTGAACGGCGTGCAGCCGGCCTGGTACTAACGCTCGAGCGCGTTTCGGTTCTGATTCAACCAGAACCGAAGTGGCGGCCCGATCCGCCTACTTGCAAGCGTGATAACCGAAGCGGCTGATGATTTCGCTGCCCGGAATCGAATGGAATTCGAACGTATCCATGAAATGGTTGGCCATCACGTACTGGCGCAATGCCGGCTTGTAATGGCTAGCCATCTCCTGGCTGCGGGCGGGATTAACGATGCCCTTTTGCATGTTGCCGCCGGCGTGAAACAGCAGCGTCGCGTCCGGCGTGACGCAGACATTGCGGATCGACAGAAACATTGTGCAGGCGGATTGACAGTGGCTGTCGATGCGGAAGCGCTCGCCCGACGCGTTGTACTGCGCGATCACCTGCTGAAAGCGCCCGAACGCGTAGGCATCGCGAGCGCCCATGCCCATGTGCAGCGACGATACCGAGCCGTCGGCATGGGCCGGCTGTGCCGCGCCATAGCCCATTGCAAGAAAACCGAGCGCGCATAATGCGCGCAATATCCATGATTTTTTCATAACGTTTCCTCTGAATTGATCTTTTAAAAACTGATTTCGGTGCGTGCGCAACTTACGGGGCCGACCGGCATCGATCAAGCGGCACGGTTGGGGTGATCGCTTCTTCTGCGGCCATGGTTCGAGACGCGCGGCGTTGCCGCGCTCCTCACCATGAGGTCACACCGCGGGCCTCATGGTGAGGAGCGGCGTCTTCGCCGCGTCTTGAACCATGGCCGCAACAAAAGGTTCATATCAGTGACACCATGCCGCCGCCGTGGCGCTCGAGACGCCCGGCCAGTTCGAGTTCGAGCAGGACCACGCGAACCGTGGCGGGTGACGCGCCGGCCATCCGGACCAGATCGTCGAGGCTGACCGGGGCAGGGCCCAGCAGGCCGACGATGCGCGCGCGTTCGCCCTGGTCAGGATCGAAGTCGCAAGAATCCTGAAACGGTTCATTGTTGTCGGGCTCGCGCAATTCGATCGGCCGCTCCATGATCGGTTCGACCGCGCTGATGACGTCGGCGGCTTCGGTGATCAGGGTCGCGCCCTGCTTGATCAAATCGTTGGTGCCGGCGGCGCGCGGATCGAGCGGCGAGCCCGGCACCGCGAACACCTCGCGGCCCTGCTCGTTGGCGATCCTGGCGGTGATCAGCGAGCCCGAGCGATGCGCGGCCTCGACCACCACGACGCCGAGCGCCGCGCCCGAGATCAGCCGGTTGCGCCTTGGAAAATCGCGGGCGCGCGGCGCATGGCCGAGCGGCATTTCGGAAATTGCCGCCCCCGATGCCAAAATCTGCGCCAGCAAATCCTCATGCTCGGGCGGATAGATCCGGTCATGACCGCCGGCCAGCATCGCCACGGTGCCGCCGTCGAGGCTGGTGCGATGCGCCGCCTGGTCGATACCGCGCGCCAGCCCCGAGGCAATGACAAAGCCCGCGTCGCTTAAATCGCGCGCCAGTTGCCCGGCGAATTTCAGCCCGGCGCCCGACGCATTGCGCGAGCCGACGATCGCGATCATCGGCCGCATCAGCGCCTCCGGCGCGCCGCGGATGCCGAGCAAAGGCGGCGCATCATCCAGCGTCGCAAGGCGAGGGGGATAGCCGGCTTCGCCTGATGCAACCAGGCTGACGCCGATTTGTCGGTTCGCGGCGAGCTCAGTGCGCGCATCGTCCTCGCTCAAAATCCGCCCCGAGCGCGCCGCGCCTCCGCGTCGCGCCAGTTCCGGCAATCGCGCCAGCGCCGCCCGCGCGCTGCCGAAATGATTCAGCAGCGAACGGAACGTGCGCGGTCCGACGTTGTCGGACCGGATCAGCCGCAGCCAGTCGACCCGCTCGGCCTCGGTCAGTTGTGTCGCGGGCGGTGTGTTGCTGTTGTCCACGTCGTGTCCTCCGCCATTAGTGTGGATCAACCTTGGAGGGTGGGCAACAGGATATAAACGTCGCGTCATTGACAGCCTCTCGTCGTCCCGGCTCCATATGCGCTTGCGCGTTGGGGCCGGGACGACGGTGGTAGTGCAGGGCCTCCCGCCCGGATACACTGCTTCCGCGGTCCCATCAAAGCGACCGGCCGCCAACCAAAGGAAAACGCCAATGATCTCGCTCGCCGACCTGCAGCGCCGCATCGATTCCGGAAAACTGTCGCCGCAGTCGGCGATCGCGCAATCGCTCGAGGCAATCGCGGCGCAGGACAAAACCATCGGCGCCTTTGTCCGTCATGACGCGGCGGCGCGCGCCACTGATCGCGGGCCGCTGCGCGGCATCGCCGTCGGCATCAAGGACATCATCGATACCGCAGACTTTCCGACCGAAATGGGCTCGGTGATCTATCGCGGCTGGCAGCCGAAGGCGGATGCCTCGATCGTGATGGCCTTGAAGGCGGCAGGCGCGACCGTCATCGGCAAGACCGCGACCACGGCGTTCGCCTCCTCGGATCCGACCGCGACGATCAATCCGCACAATCACGCGCACACGCCCGGCGGATCGTCGTCGGGATCGGCGGCGGCGGTCGGCGCCGGCATGATCCCACTGGCGGTGGGGACGCAGACCGGCGGCTCGGTGATCCGGCCGGCGTCGTTCTGCGGGGCTGCGGCGATAAAACCGTCCTACCGGTTGCTGCCGATGATCGGCATCAAATGCTATTCATGGACGCTCGATACCGCGGGCCTGTTCGCGGCCGGCGTCGAGGACGTCGCCCGCGGCCTGGCGGCGGTCACCGGCCGGCCTGAACTGCTACCGAAGGCCGGGATGACGAAACCGCGCCTCGGCGTGGTGACGCAGGATTTTGCCGGTGCGCCGGAGGCGTCAGGAGGCGAGGCGCTGCGGATCGCAATCGCGGCCGTGGAGCGCGCCGGCGCATCGGTGCGCACGCTCGATCTGCCGGAGATCGTCGCCAAAGCGTGGCTGCTGCATCCCGTGGTGCAGGAGTTCGAGGCCCATCAGGCCTTTGCCTGGGAATACAATGTGCGCCACGCCGCGATGGAGCCGAACCTGCGCGGCAGGCTCGACGAAAGCAAGGGCACGACGCCTGCGGCCTATGACGAGGCGATCGCGGTTGCGGGCAACGCGCGGCGGGCGCTGGCGGGCATTTTTGACGAGGTCGACGTGATCCTGACCTTCTCGGCGCCGGGCGCGGCGCCCAAGGGGCTGGACTCGACCGGAGACGCCAAATTCAACCGGCTCTGGACGCTGATGGGGGTGCCCTGCGTCAACGTCCCGGCGTTCGTCGCCGAGGGCGGATTGCCGGTCGGCGTGCAGGTGATCGCCCGGTTCGGCGACGACGCCCGCGCGCTGGCGGTGGCGGCGTTCGTTGAAGCGGCGCTCGCGCGGTGAGCGCCGCTGGAGTGTCAGTAGGGAAGCCCCCGTGGGACATCCGGCGGCGGTGTGGCTTACTTCAGCGAACTGTTGATCGACGTGAACATGCCGTTCAGGTTCGAGCCGAGCCCATTGACGATCGCGATGATGGCGAGCGCGATGCCCGCGGCGATCAGGCCGTATTCGATCGCGGTGGCACCGGCTTCGTCCGCGAAGAACTTCTTTAAAGTGTGATGCAATGTTGCCTCCAGCTGTTGCCTCGGGAACTTCCCGACGGGAACCAAATGCCGGATGGAACCTAAGAGCTGGTAAACTAGTGTTGCTCAATTTTATGAGGGAACCGACTCCCCCCGCAGAAATACGGGCATTGGTTTACAGCGGCTCAATCCGGAAGGGGGCAAATTGTACGCAAATTGACGGAAATCCGGGCTTGGGAGGCTGATTTCAGGCCTTTTGCCCGATTTTCCCCTCGGTGCCTGCCAGCAAACGCTTGATGTTTTCGCGATGCGCGTAGAACACCAGCAGGGTTATCAGCGCGAACAGCGCGGCCAAGGCGAGATGGCCGAGCCACCACAGGAAGAATGGCGGCGCGAGGCCCGCGATCAGCGCGGATAGCGAGGAATAGCGGGTGACCACCGCAATCAGCAGCCACATCGCGCAGAACAGCAACGCGGCCGGCCAGAACAGGCCGAGCAGGATGCCGATATAGGTCGCAACACCCTTGCCGCCGCGGAATTTGAGCCAGACCGGGAAGAGGTGGCCGAGGAACGCGCCGAGGCCGGCCGCCATCGCGCCGTTCGGACCGGCGAAGAAGCCGGCCAAAATGACGGCGACCGTGCCCTTGAGCATGTCGCCGAGCAGGGTGCCCGCCGCGAGGCTCTTGCGCCCGGTGCGCAGCACGTTGGTGGCGCCGATGCTGCCGGAGCCGATCGAGCGCAGATCCTGCGTGCCGGCAAGTTTGGTGAGGATCACGCCGAAGGGAATCGAGCCGCAGAGATAGCCGAGGACGAACGCCAGCGGCAGCAACGCATCGGGCGGCATCGCCGTCCTCCCTCGGATTATGGTTTAAGCGAACACGCCTCAGACATGCTCGTACACCGTTCGTCCGCCGACGATAGTACGCAACACGCGGCCGGAAAACCGGGCTTCGTCGAACGGGGTGTTTTTGCACTGCGATTTGAGATCGGCGGGATCGAGCACCCAGGGAATCTCGGCATCGATCACGATCACGTCCGCCGGCGAGCCCGCGCGCAGCGAGCCGCCGGGCAGGCCGAGCAGTTCGGCCGGGCGCGTCGACATCGCGCGGATCAGGGTTTTGAAATCCATTTCGCCATTGTGGATCAGCCGCAGCGCCGCCGGCAGCATGGTTTCCAGTCCGATCGCGCCACTGGCGGCTTCGGCGAACGGCAGCCGCTTGACCTCGACGTCCTGCGGATTGTGGTCAGACATCAGGACGTCGATCAGGCCTGAGGCGACGGCGGCGACCAATGCGCGGCGATCCTCTTCGGTGCGAAGCGGCGGCGACAGTTTCAGGAAGGTGCGGTAGGGGCCGATGTCGTTTTCGTTCAGCGTCACATGGTTGATCGAGGCGGAGGCGGAGACCGCGAGCCCGGCGTCGCGGGCGCGTTGCAGGATTTCCAGCGATTCAACCGAAGTCAGCGAAGCTGCGTGGTAGCGTCCGCCGGTCAGCGCGACCAGCCGCATGTCGCGCTCCAGCATCACGGCTTCCGCGGCATTGGGAATGCCGATCAGGCCGAGCCGGGCGGCAAACTCGCCTTCATTCATCACGCCTTCGCCGACGAGGTCCGGATCCTCGGTGTGATGCACGATCAGCGCGTCGAAATCCCTGGCATAGGTCAGCGCCCGCCGCATCACCTGCGCATTGGTGATGCTCTTGTCGCCGTCGGTAAACGCGACGGCGCCGGCCGCTTTCAGCAGGCCGATCTCGGTCATTTCCTCGCCGCGCATGCCTTTTGTCAGCGCCGCCATCGGATGGATGTTGACGATCGCGGTGTCGCGGGCGCGGCGCAGCACGAAGTCGACGGTCGCCGAATTGTCGATGACCGGCGAGGTGTCGGGCTGGCAGATGATGGTGGTGATGCCGCCGGTCGCGGCCGCCTGGCTGGCGGATGCGAAGGTTTCGCGGTGGCTGGCGCCGGGTTCGCCGACAAAGGCGCGCATGTCGATCAGGCCGGGGGCTATGATCTTGCCGGCGCAATTGACGATGTCGGTGCCTTCGGGCACGCCGGCAGCGCCAATGCCGCGCTTGCTGTCGCGGATCACGCCATCGGCGATCAGGACGTCGCCGGGGCCGTCGAAATCCCGGGAGGGATCGATGACGCGGGCGTTGGCCAGCAGGATCGGGCGGCGGTCGGTCAGCATGATGTCACGCGTTCGGCAGGTTGCGGGCGAGCGCTTCGAGCACCGCCATCCGCACCGCCACTCCCATTTCCACCTGTTCGCGGATGAGCGACTGCGCGCCATCAGCCACGATGGAGTCGATTTCAACGCCGCGGTTCATTGGCCCTGGATGCATCACCAGCGCATCCTGCTTGGCATAAGCCAGTTTTTTCTGGTCGAGCCCGAAGTAATGAAAATATTCCTGGCTCGAGGGCACGAACGAGCCGTTCATGCGCTCGCGCTGCAGCCGCAGCATCATCACGATATCGGCGCCTTCCAGTCCCTCGCGCATGTCGCGCGCAACCTCGACGCCCATCCGCTCGATGCCGCGCGGCAACAGCGTGGAAGGCGCCACCACGCGGACGCGGGCGCCCATGGTGTTGAGCAGCAGGATGTTGGAGCGCGCCACCCGAGAATGCATGACGTCGCCGCAGATCGCGATCACGAGACCCTCGAGCTGGCCCTTGTTGCGGCGAATGGTCAGTGCGTCGAGCAGCGCTTGGGTCGGATGTTCATGGGAGCCGTCGCCGGCATTGATCACGGAACCGTCGACCTTGCGCGCCAAAAGCTCGACGGCGCCGGAGGCGTGGTGGCGGACCACCAGGATGTCCGGATGCATGGCGTTCAGGGTGACCGCGGTGTCCATCAGGGTCTCGCCCTTGCGGATCGAGGAGGAAGACACCGACATGTTCATGACGTCGGCGCCGAGCCTTTTGCCCGCCAGTTCGAATGAGGATTGGGTGCGGGTCGAGGCCTCGAAGAACAGGTTGACCTGGGTACGGCCGCGCAACGAGGTGCGCTTCTTGTCGACCTGGCGATTGAGCTCGACATATTCCTCGGAAAGGTCGAGCAGGCCGGTGATATCGGCAGCGGAAAGGCCCTCGATTCCCAGCAGATGCCGGTGCCCGAGGACGAAGGTCGATTTCGATGTCATTAAAACCAGAGCTATAGGGGGGGATGGATGGCGGGGCAAGCGCCAATGCCGGCCTTGTGAGTTATCCCCCGGCGATGTCGCCGGCAGGGTAAACGCGAACGCCGCAAAGTCGCCGCCTTTTGGACCGCCAACCGCCCATCCTTCATGCGCCATTCGAAGCTGACCGTATTGACCCTGTTCCATACGCCGACAGCCTTGGTCGCGCCATCGCAACGCCGATGGCGCAACCTGCCGGGTTGCTGCAATGGCCCGGCAAGGATTTGTGAACTATTCGAAGGAGTGGTGGCATTTTTCGATGCCCGGCGCGGGCGGTGCGGCCTATGATTTCCCGATCAAACCGCGTGGCAGTTGATTCTCCCGACCGATGACCGCGAGACACGGCCGAAGGCGATTGACATGGCAAACCTGACAGCAGCTTCCGCGACCCATGAAGTGTTGAACCAGTCGCCGCCGTTCGAGGACGTCGACCTGTTCGCGCTCGACCGGCCGCTGAAAGAGGCGGTCGCCGGCAACGGCGGCGCGTCGGCGGAAAAGGAAATTTCCGAATTCGGCCGGCACTGGGGTTCGGCCGCGATGGCCGAACGCGGGCGTCTCGCCAACGAGAACACCCCGAAGCTGCGGACATTTGATGCACGCGGCAACAGGCGCGACCGGGTCGAGTTTCATCCGGCCTATCACGAGCTGATGGCGCGCAGCGCGCACGCCGGAATTCACAATTCGACATGGACCGTGCAGGGCAAGCCGACCGGCGGCGCTGCCGAAGTCGTGCGCGCCGCGAAATTCTATATCGCGGCCCAGGTCGAGACCGGTCACCTCTGTCCCATCACCATGACGCGGGCCTCGGTGGCGGCGCTGGCCGTGCAGCCGGACCTGCTCGCAAAAGCGATGCCGGTGATTGCGACCGATGCCTATGATCCGGAGTTTGCGCCGTGGTGGACCAAGCGCGGCATGACGCTCGGCATGGGCATGACCGAAAAGCAGGGCGGCACCGACGTGCGCGCCAACATGACCCGCGCGGAACGCGACGGCGATGCCTACCGCATCACCGGCCACAAATGGTTCATGTCGGCGCCGATGTGCGATGCGTTCCTGGTGCTGGCGCAGGCCGACGACGGCCTGAGCTGCTTTTTCATGCCGCGCTTCGCGCCCGACGGCTCGGTCAATGCAATCCATTTCCAGCGGCTGAAGGAAAAACTCGGCAACCGCTCCAACGCGTCTTCCGAGGTGGAATTCGAAAACGCGTTCGCGTTACGCGTCGGCGATGAAGGCAAGGGCATCCGCACCATCATCCAGATGGTGCAATTGACCCGGCAGGATTGCGCGATTGCATCAGCCGGGCTGATGCGTTCGGGGTTGGCGCATGCGTTGCATCACGCCCGTCACCGCAGCGTGTTCCAGAAACACCTGGCGGATCAGCCGCTGATGCAGGCCGTGCTGTCGGACATGGCGCTGCACGTGGAGGCGTCGATCGCGCTGGTGATGCGGCTGTGCCGCTCGTTCGACCGCGCGCCTCACGATGCCGGCGAGGCGGCCTATATGCGATTGCTGACGCCTGCGATCAAATATTGGGTGTGCAAGAGCGCGCCCGGTTTTCTCTATGAGGCGATGGAATGCCTCGGCGGCAACGGTTACGTCGAGGAGGGCATTCTGGCGCGGCATTTCCGGGAGTCGCCGGTCAACGCGATCTGGGAAGGCTCGGGCAACGTAATGTGCCTCGACGTGTTGCGGGCGCTGTCGCGCGAACCGGATGCCGCGGCGGCCGTGTTGCAGGCGCTCGCCGGCGAGACAAGTGGATTATCCGGCGCAACTGATGCCGTCGCCTTCATCGGCAAGGCGTTCCGCCGGCCCGACGGCGAGCATATGGCGCGGTTGGCAGTCGAAAAGCTGGCGCTATTGGCCGCGGGCGCGGCGCTCAACCAGATATCGTCGCATCAGGCCGAATTGTTCGCCCGGACCCGGCTTGCTGTCACCCATGCCGGCATGTACGGCGCCGTCGATTTTGCCAATGACGACATCAAAAGCCTGCTGTCGCGGGCGTTGCCTTGAAAGCCATTCAATGAACTCTCTCGAAACTCCCGTAGATCCCGCACTCGCGCCGGTGCTGGCCGTTCCGGTGGCTCCGATCCAGCGTGCGCCGCGGGTCTGGAAGTTCTGGGGAACGCTCCTGTGGGGCCTGTTCATCTTCGCCGCGATGTTCATCGGCCAGGCCGTTCCGATGCTGGCGATCGTGCTCTGGAAAACCGGCACGTTCGATCTGGCCGAGGCCGTTCATATCGCCGGAGACGGCAGGGCGCTGGCGCTGACCGTGCTCGGCGGCCTGCCGTTTGTGTTCGCCGCGATATGGCTGCCGGTCCATCTCTCGCGCACGCCATTTAGGGATTATCTCGCGCTGCGCTGGACTACCTGGCAAAATCTGGTGATCGGCATCCTCGCGATGGCTTTCGCAGTGGAGGGCTGGGATCTGCTGGCGCGCGCGACCGGCCACGAGGTCACCGCGGGATTCATGGGCGATGTTGTGAAATCCGCGACAGACGACGGCGTCTTGTGGCTGGCGGTGGTGGCTTTCGCGGTGGTAGCGCCTTTCACGGAGGAATTGCTGGCGCGGGGTTTCCTCTATCGCGGCTGGTCGGAGAGCTTTTTGCGTGTGCCCGGCGCGATCGCGCTGTCGTCGCTGGTCTGGACCGCGATGCATGTGCAGTACGACCTGTTCTTTCTCGGCGAGGTGTTTTCGATCGGGCTGGTGCTCGGTTACATGCGCTACCGCAGCCAATCGATCTGGCTGACGACATTGCTGCACGGCCTCAATAATCTGGCGGCGCTGGTGCAGACGGTGTGGCTGACGGGATCGAATTGAAGGCGTTCAGCTCACCAGCGCGATCGCGATCGGCATGGTCACGGCGGCGAGGATGGTTTGCAGCGTGATGATCTGCGCCAGGAGCGGCGCATCTCCGCCCATCTGCCGCGCCAGCACATACGCGCTCGGGGAAGCAGGTACTGCCGAGCACGCGGCCACGATCACCAGATTGGTACCGGAAAGTCCGAACGTCAGCGCCAGCGCGATCGCGATCGCCGGCATCAGGATCAGCTTGAACGCGACGCCGAGCGTCGCCGCGGCGCTGGGGCGCAGCAGGCCTTCGAGGTGCAGGCCGGCGCCGGTGACGAGCAGGCCGATCGCCAGCGACGAACCGCCGAGCGCATCGGCGACCTGGTGCCAGAGTTTTGGAAGCGGGAGGTGGATGAGGTTGACGGCAAGCCCGATCGCGCAGGCCCAGATCAGGGGATTGCGCAGCACGGTCATCACGATGGTGCGGACCGATTGCTTTTCGGGCGAGGCGTAATGCGCCAGCACGGCCACGCTCAGCACATTGACCAGCGGAATGATCGCCACCATGGCCACCGAGGCGAGCGCCAATCCGGTATTGCCGAACAGGTTTCCGGAGACCGCGAGCGCCACATAGGTCTGCCACCGCGTCGCGCCCTGGAAGATCGAGGTGAAAGCCGGCCCGTCGATCGCCAATCGGAACAGCAGCGGACGCAAGGCGAGGCACAGCATCGACATCAGAAGCGCCGACAGCAGCAGCGCGCCGCCGACGCCGGCGACGGGAACGCCGGAGAGGTCGGCCTTGACCAGCGTCTGGATCAACAGCATCGGGAACAGCACGTAGTAGGTCAACCGCTCCAGCCCATGCCACTGCGTATCCAGCCGCATCAGCGTTCGTTTCAGCACGACGCCGAGCACGATCAGCAAAAACACCGGCAGCAGGCCTGCGAGAACGACCGCCATGCTCAGCCTTGTCGGCGCGCGTTGCGCAGCGTCGCCAGCCGGTCGAGCGCGCCTTGCAGGATGAAGATCGCGGCGTGTTCGTCGATCACCTCGGCGCGCCGGCTGCGGCTCATGTCCAAGCCGATCAACTCGCGCTCGACCGCGACGGTCGACAGCCGCTCGTCCCACAGCGCGATGGCGAGATCGGTCATTTTCGAAAAATTGCGGGCGAACGCCCGGGTCGACTGCGCGCGCGGACCTTCGCTGCCGTCCATGTTGATCGGCAGGCCCAGGACAAAACCCACCGCCTGGCGCTCGGCGGCCATTGCCAATAGCCGCGCCGCGTCGGCCTTGAACGCCTTGCGCTGGAGGGTCTCGACGCCGGTGGCGAGTTTGCGGTCGGGATCGGATGCCGCAACCCCGATGGTCTTGGTGCCCAGATCGAGGCCGAGCAGCGCGCCGCGTTCGGGCCAGTGGGCGACAGCGTCGATCAGCGGTAGAATGTGGGCAGCCATTGCCCCGCATAGCATGCGGCGAGCGGCGCATGCAAAGCGGAAGCGCGAATGGTCCGTTGCCGTCTGCAGCATAGCGTGCGGGCTGCGCGGAGTGCTAGACAGAGACAGCGTCGGCCAGGACGTCCGTGCCGACATTCTTCCCATCATCTGAGTGAAAAACCATGTGGCCGGATCGCCGACTGATTGAACTGTTCAAGACCGAGTTTCCGATCGTCCTCGCCCCGATGGCGGGGATCATGGACGCAGAGCTGGTGATTGCGGCCGCGCAGGGCGGGGCGCTGGGGTCGCTGCCCTGCGCGATGATCTCGGCCGACAAGGCGCGCGAGCAGGTCAAGATCATCCGCCAGCGCGTGTCGGCGCCGGTCAACATGAACTTCTTCTGCCACGCGCCGGTAGACCTCCAGCCCGAACGCGAGGCCGGCTGGAAGAAGCGGCTCGAGCCTTATTACCGGGAGTTGGGGATCGACCCCGCCGCGCCGGTCAATGCCGCCAACCGCGCGCCGTTCGATGCCGCGATGTGCGAGGTGGTCGAGGAGTTGAAGCCGGAAGTGGTCAGCTTCCATTTCGGTCTGCCGGATCAGACGCTGCTCAGACGGGTCAAGGCGGCCGGCTGCATCGTGATGGGGGCCGCGACCATCGTCAAAGAGGCGATCTGGCTCGAGGAGAATGGCGCCGACGTCATCATCGCGCAAGGCGCGGAAGCCGGCGGCCATCGCGGCATGTTCCTGACCGACGACGTGGCCGCCCAGCCTGGCACTTTTGCCCTCGTGCCGCAGGTGGCCGATGCCGTCAAAGTTCCGGTGATCGCGGCCGGCGGCATCGCCGACGGGCGAGGCATCGCGGCGGCGTTCGCGTTAGGGGCTGCTGGCGTCCAGATCGGCAGCGCCTATTTGCGGTGCCCGGAGTCAAAAGTCTCGCCGTTGGCCCGGGTTGCGCTGGGCCAGGCGCACGACCATTCCACCGTGATCACCAACGTCATGACCGGCCGGCCCGCGCGCGGGGTCGCCAACCGCGCCATGCGGGAGGTCGGCCCGATCTCGGCGGATGCGCCGGCGTTTCCCCATGCCGCGACCGCCCACGGCCCCCTGAAGGCGGCTGCCGAGAAACTGGGCAAGGTCGATTTCACCAATCTCTGGGCCGGTCAGGCGATCCGGCTCGGCCGCGAAATGCCCGCCGCCGAGCTGACGCGGGCGCTGGCCGGCAGCGCGCTGGCACGGCTCAGCCGTCTCGCCGGCTGAAAGCCGCTTTCCGCGAGCGCGGTTGCGGCGCAAAAGGCCGGTCTGCTATACGGCGGACTGAAATTCGCCGTTTGAGGCCCTATATAATGTCCGTCGACGCCGCCACCGTTCGCCGTATCGCGCATCTCGCGCGGATCGCGGTCACCGAAGCCGAGATTCCCCATCTTCAGGGCGAATTGAACGCGATGCTGGCGTTCGTGGAGCAGCTCAACGAGGTCGATGTCGAAGGCGTCGAGCCGATGACCTCGGTGGCCCCGATGGCGATGAAGAAGCGGCCCGACGTGGTCAATGACGGCGAGATCGTCGACGAGGTGGTGGCGAACGCGCCGGAGACGAGAGACCATTTCTTCCTGGTGCCGAAAGTCGTTGAATAATTAGGTCGTTGAATAGAACGCTTTAGCGAGAAGTCCGATGTGTCTGCTCTGCGACGATGAAAAGGCCTATCAGGCCTACATGAATTACCTCGACGCGATGGAGCGCGAGGGCAAGGTCGCCGATCCCGACAAGGCGATGGACGCCGTGCTGGACCAGCTCGAGGCGGCCGACAAAGCACGCCAAAACGATCCGGCCAATGACAAGACGCTGTCTCCGTTTTTCTGCAGCCCGGTTGATAAATGACCGACTTGACATCGCTGACCATCGCCGAGGCCCGCGAAGGCCTCGCGAAAAAATCCTTTACCTCGCTTGAACTGACCGACGCCCACCTGAAGGCGATCGAGGCCGCGCGCGCGCTCAATGCCTTTGTGCTGGAAACGCCGGATCACGCGCGTGCCATGGCGCGCGCGGCGGACCAGAAGATCGCCAAGGGCGAGGGCGGGGCGCTCGGCGGCATTCCGCTGGGCATCAAGGACCTGTTCGCGACCAAGGACTTTCGGACCACCGCTTGCTCGAAAATCCTCGGCAATTTCGTGCCGCCCTATGAATCCACCGTGACCTCGCAGCTCTGGCGCGACGGCGCGGTGATGTTGGGCAAACTCAACAATGATGAGTTCGCGATGGGCTCGTCGAACGAGACCTCTTGCTTCGGCCCGGTGGTCAACCCGTGGCGGCGTCAGGGCTCCAATGTCGGCGCAGCCGCCGGTGGCGCGATCGAAGGCGCGCATCTGGTGCCGGGCGGCTCGTCCGGCGGATCGGCATCCGCGGTAGCGGCGCTGTTGTGCATGGGCGCGACCGCAACCGACACCGGCGGATCGATCCGCCAGCCGGCGGCGTTCACCGCGACGGTCGGCATGAAGCCGACCTACGGCCGCTGCTCGCGCTGGGGCATTGTCGCGTTTGCGTCCTCGCTGGATCAGGCAGGTCCCATTGCCCGCACCGTGCGCGATGCAGCGATCCTGATGCGCTCGATGGCCGGCCATGACCCAAAGGACACCACCTCGGTCGACCGTCCGGTGCCGGATTACGAAGAGTCGATCGGAAAGTCCGTCAAGGGCATGAAGATCGGCATTCCCCGGGAGTATCGCCTCGACGGCATGCCGGCGGAAATCGAAAAGCTCTGGAGCGAGGGCGCCGAATGGCTCAAGGCCGCGGGCGCCGAACTGGTCGAGGTGTCGCTGCCGCACACCAAATATGCGCTGCCGGCCTATTACATCGTGGCGCCGGCGGAGGCCTCGTCGAACCTCGCGCGCTATGACGGCGTGCGCTACGGCCTGCGCGTGCCCGGCAAGTCCATCGGAGAAATGTACGAGAACACCCGCGCCGAGGGATTTGGCGCCGAGGTGCGCCGCCGCGTCATGATCGGCACCTATGTGCTGTCGGCCGGCTATTACGACGCCTATTATCTGCGCGCGCAGCGGGTGCGCACCCTGATCAAGAAGGATTTCGAGGACTGCTTTGCCACGGGCGTGCACGCGATCCTGACGCCGGCGACGCCGTCGGCGGCGTTCGGCATCGGCGAGAAGGGCGCCGACCCCATCGAGATGTATCTCAACGACATTTTCACGGTGACGGTGAACATGGCGGGACTGCCGGGCATCGCGGTGCCCGCAGGCAAGGACCATCAGGGCTTGCCGCTCGGCCTGCAACTGATCGGCCGTCCGTTCGACGAGGACACGCTGTTCTCGCTCGGCGAAGTGATCGAGCAGGCGGCCGGCCGTTTCACGCCGGAAAAATGGTGGTGAGCATGGCCGATTTCAGGTCGAGCCTCTCGGCGGCGGCACCCGCACAGGGCCTGAATGCGCCGCTGGCGGCCTTGTGGTGGGCGGCCAAGGGAAAATGGGACGAGGCCCACAAGATCGTCCAGGACGAAGAGACGGCGGATGCCGCCTGGGTGCACGCCTATCTGCACCGCGTCGAAGGCGATCTCGGCAATGCCGGTTACTGGTATCGAAAGGCGCAAAAGCCGGTCGCGCAGGATGGTCTCGAGGCGGAATGGGAGCGGATCGCATCCGCGCTGCTCGGAGGGGAGCGGGCATGAGCAAATCCAACCTGATCAAGGGCCAAACCGGCGACTGGGAAATCGTGATCGGGCTGGAAGTCCACGCCCAGGTCACCTCGCACGCAAAACTGTTTTCCGGCGCCTTGACCGCGTTCGGCGGCGAGCCGAACACGCATGTCTCGCTGGTCGATGCCGCGATGCCGGGAATGCTGCCCGTGATCAACGAGGATTGCGTCAAGCAGGCGGTCCGCAGCGGCCTCGGCCTCAACGCCAGGATCAATCTGCGCTCGGTGTTCGACCGCAAGAACTATTTCTATCCGGATTCGCCGCAGGGCTATCAGATCAGCCAGTACAAGTCGCCGATCGTGGGTGAGGGCGAGGTCATCATTGAACTGGCGGGCGGCGAGAGCGCCACCATCGGCATCGAGCGGCTGCATCTGGAGCAGGACGCCGGCAAGTTGCTGCACGACCAGAGCCCGGATTCGTCGTTCGTGGACCTCAACCGCTGCGGCGTCGGCCTGATGGAGATCGTTTCAAAACCCGACATCCGCTCCTCCGAGCAGGCCAAGGCTTATGTGACGAAACTGCGCTCGATCCTGCGCTATCTCGGCACCTGCGACGGCGACATGGAGAAGGGTAGCTTGCGCGCCGACGTCAACGTCTCCGTGCGCAAGCCGGGCGGCCCGCTCGGCACCCGCTGCGAGATCAAGAACATGAACTCGATCAGCTTCATGGGCGACGCCATCGAGTATGAGGCGCGACGCCAGGTCGAAATCCTCGAGGATGGCGGTTCCATCGACCAGGAAACCCGGCTGTACGATCCGGGCGTGGGCGAGACCCGCTCGATGCGGTCAAAGGAGGAGGCGCACGACTACCGCTATTTTCCCGATCCCGACCTGCTGCCTCTGGAGTTCACGCAGGAATATGTCGACGGGTTGAAAGCGGCGCTGCCGGAATTGCCGGACCAGAAGAAGGCGCGCTTCATCGCCGAGTTCGGCCTGTCGCTGTACGACGCCAGCGTGCTGGTCGCCGAGCGCGAGAGCGCGGAGTTTTATGAGGCCGTGCTGGCGGGGATCGGCGACAGGAAGCGCGACGGCAAGCTCGCCGCCAACTGGGTGATCAACGAGCTGTTCGGCCGTCTCAACAAGGAAGGCCGGGATATTACCGGCTCGCCGGTGTCGGCGGCGCAGTTGGCTGCGATCGTCGACCTGATCGGGGAAGCCACCATCTCCGGCAAGATCGCCAAGGACCTGTTCGAGATCGTCTGGCAGGAGGGCGGCGACCCCCGCGCGCTGGTCGAAGCGCGCGGCATGAAGCAGGTCACCGACCTCGGTGCGATCGAGAAGGTGGTCGACGACATCATCGCCGCCAACCCGGACAAGGTCGCGCAGGCGCGTGCCAAGCCGCAGCTGATGGGCTGGTTCGTCGGTCAGGTGATGAAGTCGTCGGGCGGCAAGGCCAACCCGCAGGCCGTCAACGATCTCCTGAAGTCGAAACTCGGCATCTGAACGCCGCGCGACAACGCGGCGGAATCGTCGATGCGATGTCGTCTCAACGCGCGCGAGCGGGCATCGCCTCGGCTGCGACCGACCGCGATCGATCGTCTCGAGGAAGAATCGTGGCGCGAATCGGGCGCGGCGATTCGCGCGAAAAACCGGTTTTGGCGAGCGCCGATGAGACGCGATGCCGGTGGGCACGAAAATTTTTTGATTGCCAAAAATTGCGACTCAGAGTCCGCAAAACGCGACTCGACAGACCGTTTGCGACTCATATCGATGCCGACGATCGCTTCATCGCTGCGCGCGTTAACTACGAAAAGGCCTGCAGTGATAGGCTTTGCGGCGATATTGACAAACGCGAGTGTCGGATTTCCGCGCACTATTTGCATCACTGCGCGGATGCGTTGCCGGTTCGCTGTTGAAGGCCCGTCGCGCGCTCCCGGATCGCTGCGTCAACACTTCCTTAAGCCGGACACTGTTTTTTTCGATGTGTTGGTGTATTCGGGATGTAGTGCATTTCGATTCCCGAGTGCACGCAGCGATAAAGCCATCTCACTACATTAGGAGGGCAACATGGCCAAGAAAGCGAAGAAGGCAAAGAAGGCGAAGAGCGCAGTGAAGAAGACTGCGAAGAAGACCCGCAAGGTCGCCAAGAAGAAGAAGTAACTTTCGCTTAAGAAATTGCCGGCGGCTTGATGCCGGCACGTCACACGAGCCCGGGGGACGTTTCGCTTCTCGAAGCTGAAACCAATCCCAAAGGCTCTGGTCGACGAAAGAGGGTGTCGGCGAGACATCAGGTCAAACGGCTGGATCGTCCTTTCGAAAGAGTTCGCTCTTCGAAAACCGGTCCGGCAGAAGAAACAGGTTTTCTTCGTTCGGTGCGGATCTCTGGTCCGCAATTTCATCGGGCCCTCGTGCCTGTCGTGAAATCTGGTCCTGACGTGTTCGCCGACGCCCTCGTTCCCCCGAAAGCCGGGGTTGATCCCTCGGACCGTTGAGCCCGGCGCTCCGTTCTTCCCGCATCTTCACAAATCCGCTCGTTCGTTCCCGGCCTCGCATTGCGCGCGGTGCCGACGGCTGCGGGCGCGATTGCGTGAATGGTTATCGTTTGCCGAAACCGCAGGGTAAACCGAACCTCTCGATCGCGCGGAAACCCGCGCCAAACCGAGGTTTCCGCGATTCCGCCGACATGCGCGGGCAAACCGCGTTCACTTCCGATTCATCGCGATATTTAAACTGCCCTTCAAATTTGATCAGTCATGGTGATCCCGACAAGCCGGCAAACGGCGTTGGGGAAATAACGGGACGTTTCAGGCAGCGGGCAGGGGCCGCGCTCGGTAACGGGGCGGCGCAAAAATCAAAAGGGGGACGAGCGATGTTTCAGGGACAGATCGACCAGGACGCGGCAACGCCGGTGGAAGCCAATGCTATCCCTGACGTGCTGTTCGAGCGCGGGCTTTATTGGGCGAGCGGCCGTTCCGGCGTCGTCAACCTCGTCGCCGCGCATAAATGGTTCAACCTGGCAGCGCTCAAGGGCCGTACCGACGCGATTTCCATGCGTCGCGAGGTCGCCGAGATGATGTCAGAGGTCGAGATCGCGACGGCCCAGCGCGAAGCCCGGGCCTGGATGACGACGCACTGAGCCAGAGCGTTTTCGAGCGAAGCATGCCCTCGGACTTGATCCGTGGGTGGATACCGGTTCGCGGGAAGAAAACGCGTCAAAACGAGAATCTGGAGCTTCGGTTCTCATTCTATCAGAACCGATAATGCTCCAGGCGGGGAGGGCCTCCGAGGCGCTACCGCGACGGCCAGGTCCAACTCGGCGGCATATCGTCCTGGACGGCCGTCTCGCCGAGGGACTTCTCCAGCACGATTTGCCGGCTGTCGGCCTCCGCATCGAGTGCCGCGACCAGCGCTGCCGCGTGAGAGACCACGATGATCTGGCATTGCTTCGACGCCTGTACGATCAGGCGCGCCAGCGACGGCAGCAGGTCCGGATGCAGGCTGGTCTCGGGTTCGTTGAGGATCATCAGCGCCGGCGGACGCGGCGACAGCAACGCCGCGATCAACAGCAGATAACGCAACGTCCCGTCGGACAATTCGGACGCCAGCAGCGGCCGCAGCAGGCCGTGTTGCCGCATTTCGACCTGGAGATAGGCGCCGGAACCGGTAACCGCGACGCTGCCGGCCGGGAACGCATCGGCGATCGCATCCTTCATTTCCTTGCCGGCGCCGATTTCGCGGATCGTCTCGATGGCCGCGGCGAGGTCCGATCCATCGGCCGACAGCACCGGCGTGTAAGTGCCGACCTGCGGCTTGCGCGCGGGAGCCTCGGGGTCCGTCCGCATGTGATCGTAGAAGCGCCAATCCCGCATCCGCTCGCGCAGCACCAGCAGTTCGATCGCCTCGCGCGGATCGCTGCAGTGGGTCATCATGCTGTCGAACGGCGCGAGGTATTGATGCACTTGGCGCCATTCGCCGCTGTCGGCTCGGATGCGCACGCTGCGGCCGTTACGAACAGCGAAGGCGTTTTGCCGGCCGAGTCGCTCGCCGGTCCACAGGGTTTCCGTCTTGATCTCGGGGTCGCTCAAAAAGACCGGTGACGTTGGCAGCCCTAGGTCGATGGCGTAGCCATAATCCTCGCCCGAGAAACCAAGCTTCAGACTGATCGCGTTTTTACGGACCGTGCCTTGAACCGGCTGCGTGCCCGCTTTCATGGCGCGCGAAAAGGATTCCGGACCTGCCCATAATGTCGATTGCAAGCCGCCTTCCGCGGCCAGCGACTGGATGATGCGGCCCTGTGCGATGTCGGCCAATAATCTCAGCGCGCGATAGAGGCTCGATTTGCCGCTGCCATTGGCGCCGGTCACGATTGTCAGCCTCGACAGCCTCACTCTGATGTCGCGCAGCGAGCGGTATCCGGAAATCGCAAGTGTCGTCATCATGACGCGTTGACCTGCATGGATCGTTCGCCGCGGTTGGCTTTCCGTCGGATTCCCGGCCTGGCTCCATTATTGCGGAGGACAGGGATTTCCTTCCATCGCTTTCAAGGCTGGTGCTGGACCGGAATAGGATTCTGCCGTGTTCAACGCTGAGCGGCCCGAGACATAGGTGACAATTCGTACCGGACACATGGGTTACACTTTTCGCTTTTTTGCAAGCGGGAGGTGTGGATGCCGTGGAAAGCGAGTTCGGTTATGGAAGAACGCCTT
>Ga0068856_100000428_pt1 | contig 46195 bp, 33 predicted proteins | sample KBSCornC62_FD_66595 | JGI IMG/M metagenome (GOLD analysis project Ga0068856, IMG submission 66595) | Corn rhizosphere microbial communities from Kellogg Biological Station, Michigan, USA - KBS Corn C6-2 | ecosystem: Host-associated > Plants > Roots > Rhizosphere > Soil ...
GCCGCGTCAGGGCGGCAAGTGGATGGGGAGGGCACCGCGGATGCGGGAGCAGTTGCCCCCGCGGACGGAGTTTACCCACTCGAACTCGAGCGAAGTCGGATCGGCTGGGCTGGGCGCAATCTTCTGACGACGCACTACGGGACGATCAAACTCCGTAGCGGAGAGATTGTGGTTCGCGACGGTCGGCCTGTGCACGGCCGCTTCGTGATCGCGATGGACTCTATCGAGGTTGCGGATATCGGCGACGCTGGACTGCGGGTCATGCTCGTGCGGCACCTCGAGTCGGACGACTTTTTCAATGTGCAGAGATTTCCAGAGTCGGAATTCCGGATCGAACGGATTGCTCCGCTGCCGGAGGCTGTACCGGGAAGTCCCAATTACGAGGTCGCCGGATTGTTAACGCTGCGCGGTGTCTGCCAGGAAATCGGCTTTCCCGCAATCATCAGCCCCGCCGCCGACGGCCGCCTCGCGGCGGATGCGCATTTCGACATCGACCGCACGCGCTGGGGTGTGCTCTACGGCTCGGGGAGATTCTACCAGAAGCTCGGCATGCACTTGGTGCACGACCATATCAGCCTCGAGCTCAAGCTAGTCACTGAAGCTTCGAAATAGGCTGACCAGCCGGTCGCAAGGTGCGGTGAATGTATACTATTCGCCTGGCAATATTCTTGAGCCTAGTTAATGCCTCGATTAGGCTCGTCGAGCGGAAAGAATTCCTCCCCTTCTTTTATGCTCTCCACGCATTCTCGTGCTGGCGCTGTCTTTCGTTCAGCATTCATCCTCCTCTCATTCGCGGTCTGCGCTCCCCTGCGCGCCCAAACGCCAGTTCCCGTCACGGACGAGGCCTCGTGGGATGCCGCGATCGCGACGGTCAACGCCAACCCTGGCGCCAGCAACGTCATCACGATCGGTAACGATCTCTCTTTGAGCTCGCAGGTATTCGTTAACGGAAATGTGACGATCGAAGGCGGCGGATACTCGATCGACATGCAAGGACAGGATCGGGCGATGTTCGTCGCGGGAGGGACGGTGGCGATTCAAAACATCGGGTTTATCAATGGGATGGCCGCCGGCGGATTCGGGGTGGATGGCGGCGGAGGCGGAGCCGGTCTGGGAGGCGCGATTTTCGTCGGAAGCGGGAGCTATGCATCCGGGAACGGCAATCCGGCCGTGAGCGGGGTCAGCACGCCGCAGGTGACGCTGAACAATGTCTATTTCGCAAACAACCGGGCGACTGGAGGGGCCGGGCAGGCTAATGGCGGGACTGCGGGTGGCGGCGGTGGTCTTGGAGGCGAGGGCGGGACGCAGGAATCCCCAGGGGGAGAGCCGACGGCCGGCGGAGGGGGAGGGGGAATCGGATCTCTCGCGTTCGGAGGGGCAGTCCAGACCAATGGAGGGGCCGGAATCTTCGCTATTGCCGGTGAGTCGAATCCGGGTGGAGCTGGCGGCAATGGCAGTCAGGTAGATGGAACCGCCGGCGGAGTGAACGGCGGAGGCGGGGGAGCCGGGGGACTTGCCGGGGCAGACCCCTTAACGGCTTCAGGCGCTGGCGGAGGCGGCGGTGTTAATGGCGGCCGGGGATACTTTCAAAATAGCGATTCTCCGAATGGCGGCGGAGCGGGAGGCTTCGGCGGCGGTGGGGGCGGGAGCATCTATTATGGCGGTGCGGGTGGTTTTGGCGGCGCTGGTGGAGGCGGGACTCAGAGTGGCGGAATAGGAGGCTTCGGCGGAGGCGGCGGAGCCGGCGGGACAAATGCCGACGGAGGATTCGGAGGGGGCAATGGAAGTGGAGGGGCCGGAGGTGGCGGGCTCGGCGCGGGTGGGGCGGTTTTCGTTTCTCAAGGAGCGACGTTGACCATCCAGACGACCGGCGGAGCGGCATTTACCGGAAGCTCAGCGGCAGCCGGCAGTGGCGGAACGTGGGGGTCGGCTTACGGGAACGACATCTTTATCGGCGGGAATACCAACTTCAGCGTGACGCCGGGAAAGACGCTGGCTGTAAACAGTCTTGGCGGCGAGGGTAGCACGACCGATCCAAACGTCGTTGGGCGTGTCAGCGATTTGGGTTCCCAAGGCGGAGTTTCGCTCGATGGCGGAGGGACTCTTAATGTCTCCGGAAACAGCTATTACACCGGCGGGACGACGATTCACAGCGGTACGATGGCACTGGGCGCAGGAGCGATCGAGGAGGGGACGACGAGCGTCGTGGTCGGCCAGAACAACGGGGATAATGCGACCCTCACATTTGGAAGCGGATCGAGTGTTACAATGGGCGGAAGCTCTACGGTCATTACGCTGGGGCAGAATGCAGGAGCGACCGGAACCCTGGTGATCGGCACCGGTCTGAACGGCGCCTACCTGGGCATTTCGCAGGTGAATACTGGAAATGGCACGGGCACGCTGACCTTCAATGAATCTCTCGACGCTCCCGGCACGTCCTCGATCTATCCATTTTATCCAGCGATTACGGGGAATACGCAAGTGGTGCAACAGGGCACGGGAACGACATTGCTCGCCCCCGGAAATAACGTGGATAACACATACACGGGCGGTACGGTCATATCCGGCGGAGTGCTTCAGCTCACTCACGCGGCCGGGTTTGGCACGAGCCTTCCAAATGGCGGACAAGTCGAGATCGACGGCGGCTCGCTCGACCTGAATGGCGCAGCGGGATCACCCGCACTACTCACCATGTCGGGAGGCAGTGTAATCGACAGCTCGGGAGGTGGGGTGCTCGTTGTAAATTCGGCGATCCTCAGCGGTGGCAACATCGCGGCCCACGTGACGGTGAGCAGCAATCTCATTCTCGATAGTGGCATTCTCGTCGTTCAGGGGACGCCGGGATCTCAGACTCCGCTGGCGAATCTGACAGCCGCGACAGGCTACACGGTGGGAGGCGCGGGGGACGCCACATTGCACGTCATCAATGCGGTGGTAGGCATTCAGTCGGGTAATCTGATTCTCGGCGGAGCTGGCGCGACCGGTACGCTTACGATCGGTAACAACGGGCTCTTGAGCAGTCAGGGTGCGCAAATGAATGTCAGCGCTGTGGCGACGGCAGGCGGCCAGGGAATCATCAACTTCCAGCAAACTTACGCCTATGCCAGCACCAGCTCGACGAACTATGCCTTCGACGTGCCTATCCAGGGAAATATCTCGGTGAATCAGGACGGCACGGGAACGACCACTCTCACACAGATCAACAGCTATACCGGCGGGACCACGGTGAGCCTCGGCACGCTGGCAGTCGCCAATGGAGCGACGGGACTTGGCTCCGGCGATGTGCAGGTGAATGGCGGAACGCTATCGGTCTCAAGCGGAATCGTTGCCAACCAGGTGCTTGTCGCCGGCGGAAACTACGATGTAGCGGTCGCGAGTGGCGCTTCGCTCTCGGGTGTAGCCAACGCCTCGAGCGACTTCGCTCATGGCATCGATACGGCAGCATCCCTGCTTGCAGGGGCGAGCGCGGCCGACATCACCCTCGAGACGACTTTCCAGACGAGTTCCGGTGCGCTCAACGATGCGATCCGGAAGAGTGACATTTACTCGCTCGATGGCACGGGAAACGTCCCCTTTGTCCTCCAACTCTCGGTCGGGCAATTGAGCGGGGACAGTTTCCTCGCATCCTTCGATTCCGCGGCGAACGAATGGATCAATGCCGTGGTGGCGAATACCGGAAACACGGCCTCTGGAAGCCAGCTCGGCTACGACGGCTCATTTGCTTCGTTTCAAACGACCTACGGCACAAATCTCGATGGCTACATGGGCGCCTACGGCGTCGATACCTCCACTGGATCGGCATGGGCAGTCGTGGACCATACGGGGAGCTTTTCCATAGTCCCCGAGCCCGTCGCCACAGTGATCGCCATTCCTCTCGGCCTTGCATCGATCGTGGTGCTGCGGTGGAGTCGGAGAGGCAGATTCACTTAAAGGCTAGTGTCGCCTCCGCTAACGCGGATACCACGAGGTAAAAAGTACCGCGCCGCAAAAGCGCGATGGTAATGGCATCACCGAATGACTTCGGGATCCCCGCGGCGCAGAGCACGAGAAGATCCGCCGAGACCATCGCAAGAAAGCCGACGGCCCATACGAAAGCGATGACGTGATTCGAGCGGGCGAATCACGAATCAGCCCAAGCAGATGCGGGCGCGCGCTCCCTTGCATACTGGAGCGTGAAGGGTGCCGTGCTTGCAAAACGATTGAGAGTTGCAAAGACGATGAAGGATAGGAATGCCTACAGCGTTTTTAATGGGACGCATCCGATGCGGGACATCACGATCCCATGGTGGAGGGGTGAAAGTTTACTCGGGAGACGTCGGAGGCTTCGCATGTCGGCCGGCCATCTGCGACGCAGATTTTTGATTGTGGAGTGCCCCTCAAAGCCGTCCGCAATCCCAGCCATCCTATTGAAGAGGGTCTTGGGGCAACGGACTTATGTCCGATTTGGCAGGGATACCGCGTTCTTATAAATGAAAAGGTGATTCACCTCATGGTGAGGCATCGTCTCATTCCCCTCCTCCCGTGAACAAATTTGTCTCCTCGATTGCCCGCGGCCATGCGCTGGTAATGTTACTGTCAACAGCCGGCATGATACATGCCGCCACGCTAACCTTTTCCACCGCCGCACCCTCGGGCGGCAGCGCCTCCATTGGCAACTGGACGGGGGCCACGTTCGATGCGGACAACCTCGGCGGAACTGGTGTGAACTCCAACGGCAGTCCCAACAATGGTGCCGCAAATGACGGCAGCACCTATGTCGCGGGCAACCGTCCCGCGCAGGGCCAGACGTTTACCACCGGCTCGAATGCCGGAGGCTACTTGCTCTCGGCGATTACGGTGCGAATGCAGGGCTACACAAATAATATCGCGAGCGGCTCCAACGTCGGTGGCTATAAGCTGAGCACGACGACGTCCATCTTCCGTGTGCGACTGGGGGAAATCAGCGGGACGACATTTATCCCGATTTCGATCGAGACGGCGGCATCCGGTGGAAGCGGCAACCCCGGCTCCGGAGCCTTGGCAAATGGTCCCGGCACGTACCTGACCTTTGCGTTCAACGCGCCGATTGTCCTCAGGCCGAATACCACTTACGGCTTCGATATTGGCACGACGGGCGACTTGTTCGAAATGCTCGGCATTCGGGACGGTGCTTCGGGAGGGAATCCGTACACGGGCGGGACCGGATATAGCACAGGGGCGAGTGGTGTCGCCTCCGGCGCCATCACCACCCAAGCTGGCGATCGGGTCTTCCAGGTCGATCTGGCTCCGTACACGGCGGCGTCGAGCATCTTTGTCCATCCAGGGTTGGTCAGCACGGAAGCCGACTTCGAGCGGATGCGCACCAAGGTGGCGCTGGGGGTGTCGCCGTGGCTCGACGGCTACAACGCGCTCACTTCCAACTGGACAGGGCAACAGACAAACTGGACGCCCAATCCCCAGACCGTCGTCTATCGCGGAAACGACGGCACCCATGCGCAAAATTACACCATCCTCGCCAACGACATTGCCGTGGCATATGGCTCCGCGCTGCGATGGAAGGTCTCCGGCGACACGGCCTACGCCGAGCAGGCGATCCGGATTCTCAATGCATGGAGTTCCACGCTTACTGGATTGGGGGGCGACACGAATGCCGCGCTGCTCAACATCAACGCCTACCAGCTCGCCAACGTCGGCGAGATCATGCGTACCTACACCGGGTGGGCATCCACGGACTTCGCCGCATTCAAGACCATGATGATGAATGTGTTTTATCCCATGGCGAATGATTTCCTGCTCAATCACTTCGGGACATCGTACAGCCACTATTGGGCGAATTGGGACCTATGCTCGATAGACGCCATTTACTCTATCGGGGTGCTCTGCGACAACACCACGCTCACGAACCAGGCTCTCACTTACTTCTACAGCGGGAGCGGGACGGGGAATATCAATCGGGCCGTCTTCTTCATTCATCCGGGGTATCTGGGCCAGGTACAGGAATCGGGGCGCGACCAGGGGCACTCGACGCTCGATATCGCGCTACTCGGGCCACTTTGTCAGATGGCGTGGAGCCAAGGCGTCGATCTTTACAGCTATGAGAGCAACCGTGTCCTCGCCGGCTGCGAGTATGTGGCGAAATACAATCTGGGATACGACGTTCCCTTTGCGACTTATGGGAATAGTGAGGGCGCGACGGCGACGGAGCCGTCCTATGCGGCTCGTGGCCTCGAGCGGGACGGCTGGGATCTGATCTATAACCACTACGTCAACATCGAGGGGCTTGCAGCGCCTTACACCAAGGCGTTCGCCGACATGGTCCGTCCCACGGGTTTCTTCGGTCAGGACCAGCCCGGCTTCGATACCCTTACGGCGACACTCGATCCGATCGCCACGGGCGTGCCGCCCAGCGGCTTGACTGCGCTGGTCACGGCGGATCAGCCGGTGCTCTCATGGTGGGGCACCGCGTACGCGACGAGCTACAATGTGAAGCGTTCCACCGTGAGTGGCGGGCCGTACACGACGATAGCCACAGGCCTCACGGCGAACACCTTCGCCGATACGACCACCGTCGACGGCAATACCTACTATTATGTGGTGACAGCCACGACCCCATCCGGTGAGACGGCGGCTTCCAATGAAGTCTCGGGCATCGTGGGTACCTCGATCTACGCCCGCCTCAGATTCGACGAGAGCACCGGGACCTCCGCGAGCGATGCGACGGGCAATGGCTGGCCTGGCACGCTGGTCAATTCGCCGGCATGGGTGACGGGGAGATTCGGCAACGCCGTTTCCCTTACGAGCTCCTCAAATCAGTACGTCAGCATGCCGACCGGCGTTGTTTCGACTCTCTCCGATTTCAGCATCTCCACATGGGTCTATCTCAACTCGGTGACGACGTGGGCGCGCATCTTCGACTTCGGCACGGGCACGGAGAAATACATGTATCTCGCTCCGAAGGCAGGGAGCGGTCATGTCCATTTTGCGATCACCGGCTCGGGCAACTATGGCGAGGAGGGGATCGACGGCGCCTCCGCATTGCCCACGGGGCAGTGGGTGCATGTCGCTGTGACGATCAGCGGTTCGACCGGCTCGCTCTACGTAAACGGCATCCTCGTCGGCCAGAATACCAACATGCACTTTACTCCCAGCGCGTTGGGCACGACTACGCAGAACTACATCGGCAAATCCCAGTTCTCCGATCCCTATCTCAACGGCACCGTCGATGATTTCCGCATTTATCGCGGTGCCCTCACTGCGGCGGATGTCCAGACGCTGGCAAACTCCGCCGTGGCCTGTCTGAAGTTCAACGAATCCAGCGGCACTGCGGCGGCGGACTCCACCGGCGACGGCTGGACTGGTACGCTCGTCAATTCGCCCACTTGGGCCACTGGCAAGCTCGGCAATGCCGTTTCTCTCAGCGGCTCGAGCCAGTACATCACCCTACCCTCCGGCGTAGTCGCAGGTCAGACGGGAACCACGCTGGCAGGGTGGGTCTATATGAACTCGGTAAGCCCCTGGATGCGAATCTTCGACTTCGGAACGGGGACGACGAAGTACATGTTCCTCACGCCGACCTACGGCACGACAGGCAAGATTCGTTTTGCGATTACCACCTCGGGATCGACAGGTGAGCAAAGAATCGATGGCACCTCAGCGCTGGCAGCGGGTGGCTGGCACCATGTGGCTGTCACCCTCACGGGCAGTACGGGTACGCTGTACGTGGATGGCGCTCAGGTCGGCCAGAATACGGCGATGACGCTTACCCCTTCGAGCCTCGGCACGACCACGCTCAACTACATCGGCAAGTCGCAGTACAACGATCCCTACCTCAACGGCCTCGTGGACGACTTTCACATCTACGGCATCGCCCTCACGGCAGGACAGATCGCGAGCCTTTACGGCGGCCTCGCCGCTCCTGCGGTAACCGTCACCGCGGGCGACACTCGAAACTCGCTGAGCTGGAACTCTGTTACGAACGCCGCCAGCTACGCAATCATGCGCTCCACCACGGCGGGCGGGCCATATACGATGGTCGCCAGCGGCCTCACCGGCACGAGCTATACGGATACGGGGCTCACCGATGGCGTGACCTACTACTACGTCGTCGTCGCGCAGAACTCGCTCGCGCAGAGCTCGAACTCCGTGGAAGAGAGCGGGTACCCGGTGCCTCCCGTCCCGGCAGCTCCCACGGGCCTTGCGGGTATCGGCTGGAACGGAGAGGTGGATCTCGCCTGGACAGCGGCCTCCACCGCCACGGGCTATAATGTGAAGCGTTCCACGACCTCTGGTGGTCCATATACCACGATCGCCTCGGGCATGACCGCCGCCGGCTGCGCCGATACGTCGGTCGTCGATGGCACGACCTATTACTACGTCGTCTCGGGGACGAACCTCGGCGGCGAGGGGTCGAATTCCTCCGAGGCCGCAGTGACCTATACGCAGCCAGTCGCCTATCTGAAGTTCGACGAGACTTCCGGCACCACCGCTGCGGATTCCTCCGGCAATGGCTGGACTGGCACGCTCGTGAATTCTCCCACCTGGGTCCTCGGCCGCTCCGGCAACTCCGTCGATCTCTCGAGCGCGTCGAGCCAGTACGTCACGCTGCCATCCGGCATCGTATCCAGTCTCTCGACCTGCACCATCGCCTTCTGGGCGAATCTCGACAGTGTCTCGAACTGGCAGCGCTTCTTCGACTTCGGCACCGGGACTACGAAGTATATGTTCCTCACGCCGACCTACAGTTCGACGGGCAAGATTCGCTTTGCGATTACGACATCTGGATCGACAGCCGAGCAGAGAATCGAAGGTACGGCTGCATTCCCGGCCACGGGCTGGCACCATCTCGCGGTCACGCTCAATGGCAGCTCCGGCACCCTCTACGTGGACGGCGTGCAGGTCGGTCAGAACACGGCGATGACGCTTACGCCCTCGAGCCTCGGCACCACGACCCAGAACTACATCGGTAAATCGCAATACGCGGATCCCTACCTCAACGGGCGCATGGATGACTTCCGCATCTACAGTCGGGCTCTCTCGGCGAGCGAGGTGGCATCGCTCATGGTCAATAGCCCGGCCGCCTTGTTGTCGGCTCCCACGGGTGTCACGGCTACGGCTGGAGATTCCCAGGTCGCCCTTGCATGGAGCGCGGTTGCCAATGCGACGAGCTACAGCGTCTATCGCGCCATCAAGAGCGGGGGACCCTACACTGCCGTAGCCACGGGGCTTACTTCGGCGAGCTATACCGATGCTGGGCTCACCGACGGAACGACCTATTACTACGTGGTCACCGCTGTCAGCGCGGGCGGTCAGAGCGGGAATTCCACGGAAGTGAGCGCGACACCAGCGTCGTCGTTGACCGATGCAGATACAATGGCCCCCGAGATCGCGATATCAGGCAGCGGTGCGGATGCCCGCTGCGTGGTGACTGTGAAGACCTCGGTGCAGGGCTACATCTATCAGCTGCAATATTGCACCGATCTCGCTGGCAGCACCTGGAATGACCTGGGGTCGCCTGCCAGCGGCACCGGGGCCGCATTGTCCTTCCCGCCGGTGAGCGTTGCGGACTCCAAAGGCTTTTACCGCGTACGCCTCACGCACAGCTAGCCGCCCATCATTCGATTGGCGACGACTCCTAGAGAAAAATTCGCCGTCTCCAGGAGGCGGGAAAATTCCAAAGAAAAAATGTCCGACATGTCCGGTTTGTTGGCGAAGCGACGTTCTTCAATTTGATGCCAAAGAACCGAGTGCCGGCTGGTTGGCGTAAAGCGAAACACCTCCACACCTCCCTTACATGAGAAAAAAAACTCGAACACTTCGAACTCCTCGCAACCTGGAGTTCCTGGCCGTTTGTCTCGGCCTCTCGGCGCTGCCATTCGCAAATTCCGCATTCGCTACCAGCGATACGTGGACGGGTGCGACGGACGGCACCTGGGCCACAAGCACGAACTGGGCTTCCAATCCCGCCACGGTTCCCGGCAGTGGCGATACCGCCACTTTCAACGGGGCAAGCGCCAATACGACCATCGATCTGGGCACCGGTGTGACGATCGGCTCGCTGCTGTTCGATACCGCGAGTGCCGCAGCCTACACCATCGGATCGGGATCGGTGGGCAGCCAGACTTTGACGCTGGGCACGACGGGTAGTGCCATCACGATGAACTCGACCGTGGCGAATGATGAGCTCGTCAATTCGAACCTCGCCCTGTCAACGACAGGCACCTACACCCTCACGAACAACAGTACGACGAATGCGTTGACGATCGCCGGTGGCGTGAGCGCCTCGACGACTGGTACGAAAATTCTCGGTGTGACCGGCGCAGGCAATACCGCGATCAGTGGAGCGATCACGGCCGGTTCCGGTGCGATGAACCTTCTCAAGCAGGGTACTGGCACGCTTACGCTGTCGGGCGGTGGCGCTTTGGGCGCGAGCGCAATTACTGGGTTTGGCGGCACTTTCTCCGCAGTGCTTCTCGGCGGGACGACTAAGATCAGCAGTGGCACCTACACTTCCGCCGGCGAATTCGTGGTCGGTGGCTACACCACCAATGGCGGCGCGGGAGTGAACACCAACTTCACGATGGATGGCGGTTCGCTCACGATCAGCAACTGGCTGTCGCTTGGTCGAGGGAACGGCGTCGGTGCGGTTTCGTCCGACATCGTTCTAAACAACAGCGCCTCGCTTACGGCGAGCAACTTCAGCGCCGGCTTCAATGGCGGCGGTTCGGCCAACCAGCCAAAGGGCACCTTCACCTTGAACGGCGCATCAACCTTCAGCGTCACCGGCACCGGAGCCTTCACGCTTGGTGAGTCCCCAGGATCGAACATGACAATGACGCTCAATGGCACCTCCGCAGTGACGGTCGGTACTGGTGTGACAGCGATTGGTAACCAGAATGGTACGGGTATCCTGAACATCAACTCGGGCACGACGTTCACCAATGGCGGAGAAATCCGCGTGGCCTATTCCGGTAGCAACGGCACCTATACGGGTTCCGGCACGATTAATGTGAATGGCGGCACGCTTCAGACTCAGGCTTTGACACTGGGCCGCAACAACAACGACGTCGCCTCGACACTCTCCGGTACGGTTAACCTCAATTCGGGCACGGTAAACGTAACCTCCGGCGGCGCCCTCATCGGCTGGCGAGGTACCGCCACGACCGGTACCCTCAATATCAGCGGAGGCAGCTTCAACTTGGGCACGACGGCCACCACCAGCATGAACGTCGGTTCGTTCAGCGGTAGCACCGGCAGCATCACTGTCTCGGGTGGCGCCCTCAACCTGGAGAACAACTCCTCGCTGACCTTCTCCAACGTCAACGCCGTATCGACGACTGGCACCTTGACGATCAGCGGCGGTACAGTCGCTTTCTATAGCGATGCGGGCACCACGGCAGGCGGCACGGGTGTCGTCGATCTGATGAACAAGACGGGCACGGGAACCAATACTCTCAACCTGAACGGTGGGACCCTGGCCGCTAACCAGATCAAGGCCAGCAATAACACGGGGACGCGGGTGATCAACTTCAACGGTGGCACTCTGACGTCGAGCAGCAGCAGCCTGGCCTCCACATTCCTGGCCAGCGGTGTGGCGACGACTGCCAACGTCCGCAACGGTGGAGCAATCATCGACACGAATGGCAACTCCGTGACCATCGGGCAGGCGCTCTTGCACAGCAGCATTGGCGGAGATAATGCGACCGACGGCGGTCTGACGAAGAATGGCGCGGGCACCCTCACGCTCACTGGTACGAACACCTACACTGGCGTGACTACTGTCGTCGTCGGCACGCTGGCCACTTCGGGCACGGGCACTCTCGGTACGGGAAACATCACGCTGGATAGCAACGTCACGCTCACGCTTGGTAACAATATCTCGTTGGGCGACGCCGCGACTCTCACGTTCAACTCCGGGACCACGATCAACATGAACTTCAGCGGCAGCGACACGCTGGCAGGGATCACCAATGGGACGATTTCCATCGGGCCAGGCAGCTACACGGCGACGCAGCTGGATTCGTTCTTCGGAGGCAGCAACTTCGTCGATTCAGGAGTGCTCGGTGGCGTACTGACGATCGTAGCCGTGCCGGAGCCGAAGACCTCGGGAATGGTGATCGCCGGAGTCGCGATGCTTGTGGTCCTGGCGCGTCGGCGTCAACGCCGTAGCTAGGAAAGCATCAAGCTCTGTCGAGGAGACCTGATACAGCATTTCGGAGCCCGCAGTGCCCCTTTGAGGTCGCTGCGGTGTTTCCGTTTATATAAACAAAGTTCAAAATTTCGCCCGGCGGCACAATAGCCGCCGGCTACGAGCTCCAATTCAATCTCACCAATAACCTCACCTCAGATCATGGAAGGCATTTTATTCAAGAAGGGTTCCATTTCACGCCGCATGCTCGCACTGTTTGCCGCATGTGAATTGAGCGCAGCAATGGTCGCTGCCGCAGAACCGACAATCACCATCGACGCGAATAAGCCGCTTCACAACGTCAGCCCAACATTTTTCGGGCTGATGACGGAGGAAATCAATCACTCCTACGACGGCGGACTCTATGCGGAGTTGATCCAGAACCGGACATTTAAGGACGATCCCAAGCAGCCCGTGCACTGGTCTGCCGTGAAGCTTGGGAATGGCAGCGCTGCGATCGTTCTGGACCAAAGTCAGCCGATCAATACAGCGCTCACGACCTGTCTGAAGCTCGACGTGCAGGGCAGCGGAGGCATTGCCAACGACGGGTATTGGGGGATCCCGGTGAAGCCGGAGACGACGTATCATGCGTCCTTCTTCGCGAAGACAAACCGGAAGTCCGGTGGGCCGTTGACCGTCAGCATCGAGAGCCACGACGGGAAGCAAATCTTCGCCACGGCCCAAGTACCGGGCATTACCGACCAGTGGCGGCGTTATGATGTCTCGCTCGTTACGGGCGCGGACATAAAACCCTCTGTCGATAACCGTTTCGTCATCTCGACGAACGACAGCGGGACGTATTGGTTCAATTTGGTGTCGTTGTTTCCTCCGACGTTCAATGGACGACCGAATGGCAACCGTGTGGATCTCATGCAGATGCTCACTGCGATGGGGCCGCAATTCCTTCGACTGCCCGGAGGCAATTATCTGGAAGGCGATACGATCGCGACTCGCTTCCCATGGAAGCAAACGCTGGGCGATCTGGCACAGCGACCGGGCCACCCTGGATGCTGGCGGTATCGCTCATCCGATGGTATGGGCCTGCTGGAATTCCTCGAATGGTGCGAGGACATGAAGGCGGAGCCCGTCCTTGCGGTGTACGCTGGTTACTCTCTCAGGGGAGAGCACGTTAACCCTGGTCCCGATTTGCAGCCATTCGTGAACGATGCGCTCGATGAGATCGAATACGTTACCGGAGACACGTCGACGAAATGGGGGGCGGAGCGCGCAAAGGATGGTCATCCGCAGCCATTCAAGCTGACGTACGTGGAAATCGGCAACGAAGATGGATTCGACAAATCGGGCAGCTATGAAGGCCGCTTCGTCCAGTTCTACGACGCCATCAAGGCCAAGTACCCGCAGCTCCAGTTGATCTCGACAGTCGGCGGACGCGATTCTCTTGGGAAGAGATTTACGGTAAAGCAGCGCACGCCGGATGTCGTTGACGAGCACTATTACCGCAACGCTATGGAGATGGAGGCGGATGCCGCTCACTACGACGATTACGACCGGAAAGGCCCGAAAGTGTTTGTGGGCGAGTGGGCAACGCGGGAAGGCGGTCCGACAACGAATATGAATGCCGCGCTCGGAGATGCCGCATGGCTCACCGGTATGGAGCGCAACTCCGACATCGTCGTCATGCAGTGCTTCGCGCCCCTCTTCGTCAACGTAAACCGCGGCGGGATGCAATGGTCGGGCGACCTCATTGGCTACGATGCGCTTAAGAGCTACGGATCACCCTCTTATTATGTGCAGAAGGTGTTCAATCACACGCAGGGAGACAAGGTCCTCGCAACGAAGGGGGAGGATATCCCGAAGCTCGCCGTGCAGCCGCCCACACCGAGAGGCAAGACAGCGCCGCCGGCCAAGGTCATGTTACCATCGCTGTTTTACTCGGCCACCCGCGACAGCAAGACGGGAGCCATCTACGTAAAAGTCGTCAATACCGCAGCGACGGAGCAGGCGGTGCGGTTCGAAGTCAAGGGAGCGCCCGTGGCCGCAAAGGGCAGCGAGATCGTCATCAAATCCGCAAAGCCGGAGGACGCCAACGGCATCAGCGATCCCACGAAAATCGTTCCAGTGACCACCCAAGTCGGCGATCTGGGTAATAGCTTCACACGTACCTTTGCTCCCTATTCCGTAAACGTCCTGGAGTTGCAAAGCCAGTAGGTCTGCGAGCGATGGCTGGCCCCGGACTTCAGCCTCATAAACGCCTTGCATGCTTAAGCAGTGCTTCATTCGAGGCGCGGATTCCCGAGAGGGACCGCGCCTCGACAGTTCGCGACGTGCTTCTTATATTGGGGCAGGCGTGAACGATCTTCGGAAAATTCTCGAGAATACGACCTCGAGTGATCTGGCGGTATCGAGCGATGTGCTGCCGCTCGTCTATGATGAGTTGAGAAGTCTCGCCGCCCGGCAGATGCAACATCAGGAAGCGGGACAAACCTTGCAGGCGACCGCATTGGTTCACGAGGCGTGGCTGCGACTTACGAAAGAGGATTCGCAGTTGTGGTGTGATCGCGACCATTTCTTTCGCGCCGCGGCGCAGGCCATGCGCCACATCCTCGTGGACCGCGCGCGTGCCAAGAGGAGAATCAAACGCGGAGAAAACGCCCAGAAGGTCGATATTCACTCGCTCGATCTGGCAGATGCCACGATGGACGAACGCGTCCTGCTGGTCGACGAGGTGCTGGAGAAACTGGAGAAGGAAGAGCCGGAGGTGGCGCGGATCGTGACTCTCCGATTTTTTGGGGGGTTGAGTGAGAAGGAAATCGCCACAATGAATGGGGTGACCGAGCGGACAGTCCGACGACATTGGACATACGCCAAGACGCGCCTCTTTCAATTGCTTCGCGAAGAAACCGACACGACGCGCAATTAATGGATCCCTCTGCCAAACGGCTTTTATTTGCCGCAGCATCTGGATTTGAAGACGCCAGGGAGCGCCGGGAATTTCTGGATTTAACCTGCCGGGACGATCCGGATCTGAGGAAGTGGATCGAGGAGATGCTCGAGGTCCAGGACGAAGCGGACGCATTTTTCGAGTTTCACCCGGAGCCGGGTGTCGAGGTCGAATCGCCTTCGGAATTGAGCGAAGAAGGATTGGGGGTGCGAATCGGCCATTACCGGCTGATTACGCGAATCGGTGAGGGCGGCTGCGGCGCAGTCTATTATGCCGAGCAGGAAAGTCCCGTCCGGCGGAAGGTGGCGCTGAAGATCATCAAGCCGGGTGTCGAAACCGGGCCGGCGCTTGCCCGCTTCGAGGTCGAACGACAGGCATTAGCGCAGATGAACCATCCGAATATCGCGCGGGTGCTCGATGCGGGTGCAACCGCGACGGGCAGGCCCTACTTCGTCATGGAGTTGGTCGACGGGCGGAACATTCTCGAATTCTGCGATGAGAATCGAATGGGGATCCGGCAGCGCCTCGGGCTATTCGTGCAGATCTGTCTGGCGATCCAGCATGCGCACCAGAAGGGGATTATTCACCGGGACATCAAGCCATCGAACGTGCTGGTGGATGAGCGCGAGGATTCGCCGGTTCCGAAGATCATCGATTTCGGAGTCGCGAAGGCGATCGAGCAGGACGCCATCCCGATGCAGACCGGTCTGCTTCCGACCACGCCCGCTTACATGAGCCCGGAGGAGGCTGCGGGGCGTACGGATGCGGATACACGAAGCGACATCTACAGCCTGGGAGTTTTGCTTTACGAACTCCTGAGTGGAGCGAAGCCTTTTGGCCTGGACCGGCTTGCCGATCGGTCGGCGACGGAAGTCCGGCGTATCATTCTGGAGGAAAAATCTCCCGCGCCGTCGGAGGCGGTGAAGGGCATGGATGCCCTGCGGCAGGCTGCCGTTGCGGCGAACCGAGGGGTCTCCACGCATGAGTTGATATCGGAGCTCGAGGGCGATCTGGATTGCATCGTGGTGAAGGCGATGAAGAAGGACCGAGCCGAGCGCTATGAATCCGCAACGGGCCTCGCCATGGACGTGCAGCGATACCTCGGTGATGAGGTGGTCCTCGCCCGCCCCTCGACCCGCGGATACCGGCTTCAGAAGCTGATCCGGCGCAACAAGCTGATCTTCGTTGCGGGAAGCATCGCGACGTTCTGCCTGCTGGCCGGCTTCGGTATCTCGACGTGGATGTTTTTCCGCGAGCGAGCGGCGCTCCAGGCGGAGGCAAGATTACGACAGGATGCGGAATATAGGGAAACGGTGGCCCACGCCGCAGTCCGCCTCAAATACGACGATCTCCAGGGAGCTGATGCTCTGTTGAGCAAAGTGCCCGTGGATCAAACTCCCCCTTCACTGGAAGCCGCGCAAACATTCAGCACGGTCGCCCGATGGCATGTGCAGGCGGGACAAATCAAGGCGGCTGCCGCGCGCTTCGCATCGGAATCGAGGGCGCTCTCCAGCATCGATCCCTCCGATATCGAGGCTATTTCGTTCGAAGTTCTACCGGCGGCAGCGACGGTCTCCTACATCGGCGACGCGCAGGCTTACAATGAGGTTCGCCAGATGGCCATCAAGCGCTTCGGATCCACGTCCAATCCTGCGGTCGCGGAGCAGACATTGAAAGCCTGCCTCATACAGCCCGCCGACCAGAATGTCCTGGAGTCGCTGGCCCCGCTGGCGAAGCTGCTGGAGAGGACGCTTCGCCAGGATAAAGACGTTTCCCGCGTCATTTCGGTGGCATGGTCGTCCTTCGCAATGGCGCTTTGGTATTATCGCAATGGGAAACTGGACGATGCCGAGATGTGGGCCGGGAAATACCTGATATCCCCAAAAGAGTGTCCGGCAGGAATTGCGAGCACACTCCTCCTGCGCGCCATGATCGAGCAGAAGAAGGGCAATCGGGAAGGCGCTCGCCAGTTGCTCGCCCAGGAGAGTGCGGTCGTGCAAAAAATGTTCTCCAGCGGAGACTGGAAGAAGAGCGCTATATTTTGGTTCGATTGGTTCAACGCGGCGGTTTTGCAGGCCGAGGCGGAACGGCTGATCCTCGGCAAATCGACGTAGGCGCATTTTCTTGCCGCGGCTTTCGATGGGACGAATCGGCAATCTTGAAAAGGAGGAAATGGACTGTCCGGTTTTGTGACGAAAAGTCGTTATTACCTCAGACGGGTAGTTATGCCGCCGGGCGTGAGCTTCTTCCAGAATGCTAATTTGTCGACCTCCACTCATCGATGCATGACAGCCCACCGGTTCAAGCATTCCCCTAAATCCGCTCATGCAGCTTTTCTGAAATTCACTGATGAACAGGATCCCAATCGCCCTGCTCCTGGCAGTCTCACTTTTCACCTCGGCAGTCCGCGCGGAGAACATCACCGTGCAGGTGATCGCCAACGCTGGGAAGCCGATCAGTCCCGATCTTTTCGGCATTTTTTTTGAGGATTTGAGCTATGCGGCCGACGGCGGTCTCTACGCCGAGTTGGTGCAGAACCGTTCCTTCGAGTACCAGGCCACCGAGCAGCTGAATTGGGGGCCACTTACAGGCTGGGAGTTCGTGCGACGCGGAGGGGGGGCGGGCGAACTCTTGATCGATAGTTCCTATCCGATTTACCCGACGAATCCGCACAGCGCCCTTATCCAGGTCAGGAACGCGGGAGACGGCGTGGGTCTGTCCAATGCCGGCTTCGATGGCATCCCCGTAAAGGCCGGTGAAAAATATGACTTCTCCGTTTTTGCGAGGCTGCTCAACGTCGGCGTGGGCGGTGGCAGCAGGCCCGACGGCAAATTGCCGCTGAGCGTGCGTTTGGAAACCAAGGGCGGCGCGGTGCTGGCCGAAGCGGAAGTCGAGGCCTCGTCACCCTCGGAGTGGAAGAAGCTCACGGCGACGCTCACACCAAATCAGACCGTGCCCGATGCGAGGCTGGTCGTGCTGGCCAAGGCGACCGGATTGATCGCGCTGGATGAGATTTCCCTCTTTCCCGAGAAGACCTTCAAAGGCCGTAAGAATGGCCTGCGGGCGGACCTTGCTCAGACGATAGCCGATCTTCATCCGAAATTCGTGCGCTTCCCCGGGGGATGCCTGGTTCACGGCGACGGCGTCGATAACATCTATCGTTGGAAGGATACCATTGGCCCCGCCGAGCAGCGCAAGGGGCAATCGAACATCTGGCGATATCACCAGAGCGTCGGGCTCGGCTTCTTCGAGTACTTCCAGTTCTGTGAAGACATCGGCGCGAAGCCGCTGCCTGTCCTCGCAGCGGGCGTTTCGTGCCAGAATTCCACGCGCACTCGCGGTACGGGGCAGCAATGTCTCCCGATGGCGGATATGCCCGCCTACGTGCAGGACGTGCTCGATCTCATCGAGTACGCCAACGGCCCGGTGACTTCGAAGTGGGGTTCCATGCGCGCGGCTGCCGGCCATCCGGCTCCCTTTGGTCTGAAGTACATCGGCATCGGCAACGAGGACAAACAGACCGACGGCTTCCGGGAGCGCTTCAAGATGATCTACGAGGCGATCAAGGCGAAGCATCCCGAGATCACCATGGTCGGCACGGTGGGGCCCGCTCCCGACGGAGTCGACTACAACCTGGGCTGGAAGTTTGCCGGCGATCTCCATGTCCCGATCGTCGACGAGCACTATTACGAGAGCCCGCAGTGGTTCTGGACTCACCTGAATCGTTACGACAACTACGACCGAACGAAGTCGAAGGTATATGTCGGTGAATACGCCGCCCGCGATGTGAAGAGCCGCAGTACGCTGCGCGCCGCCGTCGCTGAGGCTGCCTATCTCACGAGCCTGGAACGAAACGGCGATGTCGTTCATTTCGCATCCTATGCCCCATTGATTGCGCGTCTGGGGCATCTGAGCTGGAGTCCGGATCTTATCTTCTTCGACGGCACGCAGGTCTACCCGACCATCAGCTACAGCGTGCAGCAGCTCTTCAGCACGAATAGCGGGGATACCTACTTACCCACGACGGTGAGTAATCCCGGGGATTTTTCCGCCTCATCCGTGCGCGATAGCAAGACCGGAGATATCATCCTTAAACTCGTGAATGGGGCGAATGTCTCCCGAACGATGCGTGTCGAGCTGAGTGGCCTCACGTCGCCTCCTAGCAGCGCGACCAAGACCGTCCTCTCCGGGGCCAACGCCGACGTAGTCAATCCCCTTGGCGGCCCCGCCGCTGTAAAGCCCGAGGTGTCTTCCGTCACGGTGGGACGGACATTCGACTGCGAAGCTCCCGCGAATTCACTGACTGTGATCCGCATGAAATTCGAGTGATCTCTTACGCCTTCACGACATCATGACAATCAGTCCGAAATCCTCTCTTGCGGCAATCCTTTGTATTTTTGCTGCGACCTCGATTCGAGCCGATGGGCCGCGCCCTTTTCCGGACCCATCGCGCATTCGTTATGATGCGCAGTGTCTCACTATCGATGGAAAGGATACCTTCATTTACAGTGGAGCGTTTCATTATTTCCGCTGTCCGAAGGAGCTTTGGCGCGATCGTTTTCAAAAGATCAAGGATGCCGGATTCAATGCCGTCGAGACTTATACTCCATGGAATTGGCACGAGCGGGAGATGCCAAAATCGACCGATGACTTTTCCAAGATCACCGGGCTGGAGGACCTCGATGATTGGCTCACCATGGCCGAGGATTTTGGATTTTATATCATTATTCGACCCGGTCCGTACATTTGTGCCGAATGGGACAACGGAGGTCTGCCCTTGTGGTTGACCGCGTTGAAGACGCCCGTCGCGCCCCTACATAAGAACGGATGGATGCGATCGGATGATCCAGTTTATCTGGCATGGACCAAGCACTGGTTCGATGCGGTCTGCCCGATCATTGCGAAGCATCAGATCACGCGAAAGGCGCCGGGTAAACCGGGCGTCATCCTTGTGCAGGTGGAAAATGAATACGATGTCGCGAAGTTTTCCGATGAGACGAAAGTCGCCCAGCTCAAGGCGCTTGCTCAATATGCGCGCGCCGATGGTATCGACGTCCCGCTCATTACCTGCTGGACGAAGCAAGTGCGCGGCTCCAGCGACCCGGTGCTGCGGCAGATATTCGATTGCTGCAATTTTTATCCGCGGTGGAATGTCGTAAAGGAACTGGAACCCCACATTAATGAGGCCCGCCGCGAGCAGCCGGATGCGCCTCTCGCCACGACGGAATTGCAAGGCGGCTGGCTCTCGGTGATAGGCGGCAAATTGAGCGATAGGCAGGACGGACTAACGGCGGCGCAGATCCAAAATCTTACTCTGTTTGCCTGGCAGATGGGCCAGACAATCACCAATTACTACATGCTGTTTGGCGGTACGAATTTCGATGATTGGGGTGGGCGCAATATCACCACTACCTACGATTACGACGCGCCGATTCGAGAAAATGGCGGGGTTGGCGATCGGTACCAGCGCGTCCGGGCGCTCGGCCGAATGATCCGCGAGCATGGTTCCAGGCTTGTGCGCTCCCAGCTTGTCGGGATCGACGCGAAGACGACCGATGCTGACGTGGAAATCGCAGAGCGTCGGGCGCCGGACGGCAGCCGATATTTCTTCGTGCGCACCGAAAATCACCGCGCTCCGCGCGCCGGGGCCGCCGAGGTCACGGAAAGGGACGGCACGAAATTCTCGTTCAATTACAAGCTCGAGCCATTTGGCTCTTTGGTGCTTTACCTCCCGCCGGGCGAACGTGATGCGCGCAAAGGTGAATGGCTACCGAAGCCTGCGCCGGCCCTCACCCAGCCGAGCGATCTGCCTTCCCCGGTGGCGATCACCGAAGCAGAGCGACTCAGCGACCCCTTGCCTTCCAAATGGACGCCGCTCAAGAACAACGAACTGATCGAAGCGCACGGCGTGCTCGGCAGCCATTTCGTGTACTACAAAATCCCGGTAACCTCCGGTGTGGCGGTGACCATCGAGGTGCAACCAGGCGACGGCGTCATTGCAAGCGTCGACGGGAAGCTTTTGCCCGGGATCGTGAGCAAAGGGCATATTAGCTTCACGGCACCCCCGGGTGCGAAGGCATTGATCGCTCTTCACGAGAACCTCGGCCATTGGAATGGCCCCAAGGGAATGGAAACAGGAGGCACATACGGCATCCTTTCCATCAAGGGAGATAATAAAGATGCACCGATCGAGTTTGCCCAAGGTGGGGCGCTCGGCAAGGAACGCGAATTCGGCGAGGCGCTCTCGCGTGGAGAGGGCCAGCTCGGTGATGCTTGGAAAGCCATTCGTATCGGTCCAGACGCCGCTCCAGCCCCCGATGCGCTGCTGACCTGGTATCGGATGCAATGCGAACTGCCTGTTGCGAAGCCCGGCGTCTGGGTGCCTTGGCACTTGCACCTGGAAGCGAAAGGCAACGGCTTCATCTATATCAATGGCCGGTGCCTCGGCCGTTACTGGCAGGTCGGACCACAGCACGATTTCTATATTCCCGAAACGTGGCTTCATTTCGGCGACGGCAAGGCGAACACCATTGTTTTGAACCTGCGCCCGCTGGACACGGGCGCAGGTGTGCAAAGTGTGCAGATCGTGCCGGATACGGCCTATGCGGAATTTCGCTGACGGCATAATCGGTTTTTCATGAGGAACATTTATTGTTTTGCCCTGGGCTTCCTCTTCGCGTTGCGCGCGTTTGCGGATACCTGGCACGCCGACAACGGCAACGGCACATTTACGAATCCGCTATTTTACGACGAATTTTCCGATCCGGACATGATCCGCGTGGGTGACGATTTTTATCTCACCGGCACGACGATGCATGCCATGCCGGGGCTGCCGATTCTGCATTCGAAGGATTTGATCAACTGGGAGTTATTGGGCTACGCCTGCGACAGATTGGATTTTGGACCGGAGTATCGCCTGGAGAATGGCGGGAACATTTACGGACAGGGGATCTGGGCTCCGAGTTTCCGCTACCACAAGGGGACGTTCTACATTTTCTCGGACGTCAATCACCGCACGACGCAGCTTTTCACCGCGACGAATCCCGCAGGCCCATGGAGCCGGACGGAACTCAAGCGCTCGTTTCATGACTTGTCGGTATTGTTCGATGACGACGGCAAGGTCTACGTCGTATGGGGTTACCAAGACATCCACTTCGCGCAATTGACGGATGATCTCGAGGACGTTGTCCCCGGAACGGAGCGCATAATCATCCCCAAGAAGGCAGGGATGGGAGAGGGCTGCCACTTCTACAAGATCAACGGCAAGTACTACATTACGAGCGCATGGTTCGCGGGTCGGATGCGCATGGCCTGTGCGCGCGCCGACCGGCCGGAAGGTCCGTACCAGGTTAATCCGGAGATCAGTGCGGACGAAGACTTTGGCCTCGCCTTGGGGAATCGCCTCGCCAACGAGCGTGCTGGCGCGCCGTTCACGCTGGCACCCCGCGATCCGAAACAGACGGGCCGGGTGTCGATGCATCAAGGCGGCCTCGTGCAGACCCAGACCGGCCAGTGGTGGGGATTCTCGATGATGGATTACAACTCGGTCGGGCGGCTGACTTGTCTCTCCCCGATCGCATGGACGGATGGCTGGCCGTATTTTGGATTGCCCGGCAATTTGGAACGCACGCCACGGACCTGGCTGAAGCCGGATACCGGCCACCAATCGCCTCGTACTGCACCGTACCAACGCAACGACGACTTTTCCGGTCCGGAGCTTGCGAATGTCTGGCAATGGAATCATGTGCCCGACGACAGGCAGTGGTCGTTGTCCGAGCGGAAGGGATTCCTGCGGTTGCATTCCTTGCCAGCAAAGGACTTTTGGTGGGCTCGCAATACGCTCACCCAGCGCGCAATCGGGCCGGAGTCCGTCTGCACAACCGAGCTGGATGCAGGCGGCATGAAGCCGGGAGACATCGCGGGGCTGGCATTGTTGAACTACCCTTACGCATGGCTCGGCGTGCATTGCAGTCCCAATGGGCTGACATTGGAACAATACAACCAAGACACCGGAAAGGTCGCCTCCATCCCGCTTCCCGGCAGTTTGGTCTGGTTGCGGGTGCATTGCAGTTTTCTAACCGAGAAGGCGACGTTCAGTTACAGCACAGATGGAAGGAAATTCGAGCCCATCGGCGACGAGTTCACGATGATCTTCCAGGGAAGAACGTTCCAGGGAGTGCGGTATGCTCTTTTCAATTTCAACGCGGGCGATGGTCCCGGCGGCTACGCGGACTTCGACCGATTTACGGTGGATGAACTCCACCCGCAGGGATTGATGCAGCCAATCCCGATTGGCAAAACCATTGAGTTCCAGAGCCCCACCGACGCATTGCTCAGCGTGGATGGGGTGACTCATTTCCAGATCGTGGATCGCAAGCTGGGCCGTGTTGCATTGCAATCGGGAGATCGCTTTGTCTCCGTGAATGTCGCCAATGGCACGAGCCACGTCGGGATGAAGTCTGGGCCTCCCGGTGATGCTGAGACATTTCAGTGGATCGAGACGCCTTACGGCGATGTGCTTCTGCTTTCTATTGTGACGGATCGGTACCTTTGCATCGAAACCGGCGGACGAGTTTCAGCAGACCAGAGGGGGCCCGATTCTAACCGAGCGGACGGCTCCTGCTTTCGCTGGCACGACGTTCTCAAATAGAGGACGTGGCGGCGCATCATGCCGCGTGGATCGGTCCCTTGGGGCGGCGTTTCACAAATTATCCGGAGCCTCCGGCGAGAGATCTTGCTATGACAGAGATCGGTCTATTTCCCCCATTATGCTCAGGCTGATTGCATCGATATTGATCGGAGCCGCTGGCGCGTGCCTGGGGCAGGCGTTTACGATTCCGCTTTACCATGTGCGCGACGAACAGGGGAATCTGCGACTCGGCGTCTATGCCGCGCTGGGCGGCAGCCGCGAAGCGAAGCTATACGAGCTGGATACCGGTTCTTCCGGAATGTACGCGGCTTATAATGCGAGCTGGTGGCCGCAATTTACAATGGTGAAGCCATCGCCGGGTCCGCAGGATTACGGCAGCGGGGTTCAGTTCGACGCGGATATCGTAAAGACGACGATCGCCTTTCGCCTGAAGGATGGCTCATTCAGCGCACCGGCGACCATGGAGATCGGCCGGATACAGTCCGGATCGGCGAAGGGTATTTCGTCTTCCCGATGGGCCGCAATGGTGGCCCACGGGCAGCCTCCGCTGCATGGGGTTTTCTTTGGAAATATCGGATCGGGCCTGAAAGAGAAGAACGGCCTGTTCGCGGTGCTGGCGCAGATTCCCGGAGCGACGAATGGATTCATCATCCGGAGCGGCGGAGTGGTAGAGCAGCTCGGTCGGGGACAGAGTGTCCGGCGAGGCGAGGTGGTCGTGGGGCTCACGCCGACGTTGCGCGCGGAATTTCCGATGCGCGTGCCGATGCTGCCACAGATCGTCGGTGGCGCGCCGGAGCGTCTTCCTTCGGGGTATATGGCGCGTGAGGAATATCCGCTCGCAATCACGATTTCGCTGACTGGACCGAATGGAAACTCTGCCGCGGCGAAGGCGCGGGCGGTGCTCGATACGGGCGGAGTGAATATCCACATCCATCGGGGATCGGGCATGGGCGTTGACCTGGAGATCCCGCGCAGCTTCCTTGTGAAGGACAAGCGCCTGCGGCCGGATACCAATGTCGAAATCACCGCGCAGGGCGGATGGGACTGGAACTTCACCGCAGGCACGACGAAGTCGGTGAACCGCGTGCAGGTCACGCCGCCGGGAGATCAGAAAGCAGGCGGGATCAACCTCGGGACCTCGGTCTTCTTCGACTTCGATGTAATGTTCGACATCGAGAACGGAGTGATTGGCTTCCGGCCAATCACGTCGGCCATCTCGGGAGAAGCGGTCGGAGATCAGGCTCTCCAGATGCGGGAGCCGCCGAAGGATAGCCGGCGTGAGACAAGACGGGAGAGACGTCGCGAGCATCGCGAACTCGAGCAGGGCGGCTTGTAATTGCGGGTGGCGCGATCGCGGGAGTGAAGCCTACAGGCCGGAAAGAAATTCGAAGGTCTTGTCCGCGAAGTCGGGCAGTTCTTCGTGTCCGAAGTCCGGATAGATCACGATCTCCTTTTTGGAGGGGATTTTATTGTATGCGGCGAATTGCGACGACGGTGGGCAGATTTTATCCATGAGCCCGCATCCCATGAGGATGTCGGCACGCACGCGCGGTGCGAGGTGCTGGATATCGATGTAGCCGAGCTTGGTGAAGATCTCATTTTCGCGTTCGTGCAGCGGATCGTAGCGACGGAAGTACGTGCGAATCTCTTCGTAAGCTTCCTCGGCGAGATCCATCTCCCACACGCGCTGGTAGTCCGAGAGAAATGGGAAAATAGGCGCCGCGCGCTTGATCTCTGGCGCAAGCGCTGCGCACGCGATCGTGAGGGCTCCGCCCTGCGAGCCGCCCATTGCTCCGATGCGCTCGGGATCAACTTCATTGAAGCCGGCGACGATGCGAGCGAGCTGCGCGGTATCGAGGAAGATCTGTCGGAAGGCGAACTTCCGTGGGTCGTCATCCAGTCCCCGAATGATCTGCCCTTTGAAGGTATTTCCGCGCACACCGCCGAGGTCTTCGCTAATTCCTCCCTGCCCGCGGCAGTCGAGCGCTGCGACGCTGAATCCCAAGCCCACATAGCCGAGCTTGTCCACCCAGTTGCCGCTCGACCCGGCATAGCCGTGAAATTGGAGTACGGCAGGGTGCGGCTGCACGCGACCGCTCGGGCGTAGATATTTGGCATGCACTCGGCTCCCCCCGATCCCGGTAAAGAAAAGATCGAAGCATTCCGCATAGGGAGCCAGCGGTCTGGCGGGACGAAGCTCGACCTGCGGATCGATGGCGCGCATTTCCTCGAGCGCCTTGTCCCAGAAGGCGTCGAAGTCCTTGGGCCGGGGATTGATGCCCTGGTAGGTGTAAAGATCGGCAAGTGGAAGGTCGATGAGGGGCATATGGAAGCGGCAGGCGAGAACCCAAGCATTATATCAAGCCGCGGAACTCGAGAATAGCGCGATGCAGTTTCACTGCCGCTCGCTTGAGAGGGCATTCATATTGTGCTCTGGGAAGGGCGGGTGCGATTGCAAGTCTCCAACCCTGGCGGGCAAATACCGAACCAATGATCAATGCCCTTGCCCGATCGGAGTATCCTTGCGAGTGGGAAATTGCGAGCGATCAAGACTACCAAAGGATACAAGTCGGATTGCCAAAAGACCTTGTGACGGAATTTAACTTGCAACTAAGTCTTCCGATGACGTAGACGTAAATTCCTCCCAAAGGGGAAAGTATCGTATGGGTGGACCTATATCGGTATTCTCTCTCCATAGAGATTCTCTCTATTGGCTTGGGGTCATTTTGCCTTTTACCCGGCGATATCTCCTTAAAAGGATCACATGTATCCCGAGCCAGATGTGGGTGCATGCTTGTCTATGCTCCGCTGGCTACGCCCGGATCATCTCCTGCGCGATTTTTGTGCCGCGAGGCAGCCCCCTCTTCGCCCCCCTGATGGGGCTCTCCACCCGACAAAAGAGAAAACACCATGCAAATACGTTCCCCCCAGCGTCACCGCAGGTACTTCCTGCGCGCATCCGTATTCAGCCTCTGCTTTGCGGCGGTTTGGTCCGTCGAAGCTGCAACATACACATGGGATCCGACCATGGTGCCTGTGGTGCCGCTCGGCGGCAGTGGTACCTGGAATCTCACCACGGCCAATTGGTCGACCGGACTGACGGATGTTGTTTGGACGGATACGACGGGAACGTCCGACATAGCGACATTAGGAGGGCTGGCAGGGACCGTCACTTTGAATACGAGCCTCGGCGCGCTCGGCCTCGTTTACAATATCGAGGGATACACGCTGAGCGGCACTGGCACGATTACACTTGGCTCCAACGGAATAAGCGACACTGCTCTGGTAATTGGGACCACCACGATTAACAACGCCATCGCAATTGGCGGTGCTCAAACTTGGCAGGCCTCGTCGGGACATACTCTGGCCATCGGCGGAAACCTGAGCGGGACGAGTCTCATCACGCAGAACGGCGCGGGAACTGTCCAACTTTCCGGGACGAACTCCGGTTTCAGCGGAGGCTTCAAAGCTTCCAACGGCACGCTTACTGCAGCGAGCGCCGACGCCCTTGGGACTGGAACTGTGACGATAAGCGGTGGTTCGCTTCAGACGTCGGTGAGCAATGCCAACTCGGGGTCCATCGCGATGACGAGTGGCAGTCTCACGATCAATTCGGGCGGTACACTCTCGCTGGCCTCGGGTGGCGGATTTACGATGTCGGGCGGTACATGGAACATCAATCTAGCGTCGCTTGGATCGGTCACTGGTGCGGGTACAGGAAACTTCGCCGTGACGGCGGGCACATTTGCTCTCACCAATGTCTCCCAAGGGAGCTTTGATCTCCTTGCCGGCTTCGACGTCACCGGCAATACGCTAGGCAGCGCTGGGAATTTTACATTCACCGGGCTATCGGCCGGTCAATCCGCCTCGCTCAGCACTACGAATGGAGTGCTTAAGCTCACCGTCGTGCCGGAACCCGCTACTGTTGCGCTGGCGACGGTCTCTTTGCTCTTTCTCCTTGTGGCGAGTAAACTCGATGTGCTGAGGGCGCGCACACTATGCCTCGATCAAGCGAATGCGCGGCCCCGCGATCTAATCCGGTGACTCACTGGAGTCACCGAATCATATTAAAAGGCCACGTACACGAAGGGCCGGACTGGCAGGCCGAGGCGGTAAACCAAGTAGTGCAGGAGAACTCCGCAGAGCAATCCGACGACCAACGACAAGGCGCCTCGGATGAAAAGTGGGAGCAGCTTACGGTTTTTCATGGGTCCAGCCTTCACCTTGCGCCATACGTCGGATCTCCGCGCTCACATCCTTGGCCATGCGAGGAGCCGCGGCATCGGAAAAATGCGAAGGGTCCGAGAAATCCTCTACAGGATAATCGAGTCCCAACGGAATGGAGGCGAAGCCAGCCTGTCGGTATGCCCTCGCGCTATCCGCGACGGCGAACTCGAACTGTTCCTTCTCGCGGCTGTCGAGACGGGCAATATACGCTGGCGATCGCGACGTCACGAGGAGGAGAATTCGCGCGCGCATGGCAGGATCCGGAGCGAGCTTTTGGACTGAGGCCGAGAACTCATTATCCGGCACGAGCGGTGAGAAGGAGCCGTTTGCATTTGGGCGGACACGATTGAGAAAGAGCTTTTGCAGACTCGCATACTCATGTGGCCAGTCCCGGACGATGGCGCCTTCTGATTCAGGCATTGGCGGCTGATCGTCCGTAATGGTGGAACGCGGTGCATAGAACGCCTTGTCCGGATCGAGCGGGGTATACACCGTGAAAAAATGCCGGTACCCGATCTCATTCCACAGATTGCTGGAGGCGAAGATTTTCTCCAGGACGGCGTGAATGACTTGCTCCTGTGAGTGCATGCGGACTGCGATGTCACTCGACCGGAGGGAGTCGATTAGAGCGGCATCGCGCGCCGGATTCGTCGCGAGAGCCCCATTCACCCATGCCTGCCAGAGCACGTAGTCGTATGGATAGGAGTACGTCCCTTTCTCAAAGGAGAGAAATCCGGGCGCCTTGTAAGGCGTCATGTCCGAGACGAAGATCGCTCGCGAATATTCCCGTCGGAGCGCATCGGCGAGCGGCAGGAGGATGGATGGCGCGAGTGCGGCGCGGAAGCTGAGGTTGACGACGCAGTAATCGCTGCCCAGCTCCTGCTGCAGGAGGTTCGTCCACAGATGCGCGTTCGCCTGGCCGACTCCGAGTGGGATCGAGCTCCCCGCGACCAATACGAGGATGTGATCTGGCGAGGCCTTGCCGCGCACGAAGGCTTCGAGATTTTCCAGTGTTGGATAGACGCTCCCCTCGGGCGAGATCTTCAGGAAGAACCGATCGCGATCATGATAGACATCGGTCATCGCTGCCCGTCGACCGACAATCGTGCAGAGCACCAAGGCCAGCAGCACGCCGACGAAGAACGGGTATGGCAGCAGCAGGTCGCAGAGCGACTCCATGAGGGTGCCGCGGTCTCGTGCAGCGGAACCGGGCAGCAAAAATGCCCGCACCCGTCGTGCGCATTCGAGGTCACGTACGACTACGACCCATGCCGCAAGGGAGGCCGTCCACACGAGGGCCAGCAGCCATGCGGGCGCGACCAGGAGGGGCACGACGATCGTGTAATCCCGGCCATTCCGATCGGGGGACGTGCCATCCGAACTCGAGAAAAGCACGCGGATCGGAGTGATCCTATATTGTCCTTCGCCGGCTTTTTCGATGCTGGCATTCGACGAGGCCGGATGTGCGAGCGGCTTGTCATCCTCCAGCAGGCTTGCGGAATCGAGTCGGTAAAAGACCGCGCCCGAAGTCATAGCGGCGAATCTCTTCGGAAGGAACGCCGTAAACATCTGGCCACTGCGCGGCTTCACCTCGGTAACTGGCACCTTCTTTTCCAGGCCGAGCTGGCATCGGGTCGTGAGTCCCCATGCGAGCAGGGTGAGGGCCAGCGCGGCTCCCAGGCGGAGCAGGATGGGGCGTATCGAAAGCTGGCTCATGGAATCAGAAAACGAAGAGGAGCTTCACCATTTGCCATGCCTGGGTAGCAGGGTAGAAAAAGAGGAGCCACCCGAACCAGACAAAGAGCAGGGTGATGCACCAGCCAAGCAAAGGCAGCCGATCAAGGGCCCGTCCCACGCCGGCGCCAATGCCGAGGGGGATCTGACGATACGCATTTGAAATCGAGAGTCCGATGCCATGGTACAGCCCCCAGAGCACGAAATTCCATGCCGGGCCATGCCATAATCCGCAGAGAGAAAACGCCACCAAGCCATTGAGAAAGCGGCGGAAATTGCCATGGCGATTGCCTCCGAGCGGGATGTACACGTAGTCGCGAATCCACGAGCTCAGTGAGATGTGCCACCGATGCCAGAAGTCGCGAATGTTCGTGGCAAGATACGGCCAGTTGAAGTTCGGTGGGATGGCAACCCCCATCATCCGAGCGAGGCCGATCGCGATGTCGCTGTACCCGCTGAAGTCGAGCAGGATCCGGAATGCGACCGCCGTGACGAATATCCATCGCCCCTCGAGAGGCAGGCTGGAATAGCCGCTCTGGGTGCTCTCGATCCACAGGGTGAGATTGTCCGCCGCGAGTTTCTTGAGAAAACCGAAACAGAGCTGGATCACTCCCGCCATGACATCCCGAGGAGAGACCCTTGCGATGGCGCGTTGCACGGACGGAATGAACTGCTCGTAGCGCTTGATCGGGCCCGCCACCAGGGTCGGGAAGAAAATCGCAAATGCAGTGAAGTGAAACGGATTGCGAATCGCAGGCGTGCCCCTCCGCCGATCGACGAGATAGTGGACGAATTCGAAAACGAAGAAGCTTACGGCCAGAGGAGGTGTCTCCGGTAAAGTATGGCGAGCCATGTCCGTAAGACGGGCTCCTAGCTCGGGATGCACGCCCCCTACGAGGCTCGAGATCAGGAAGATGGAATATTTGTAGGTCGCTAGCACTCCGACGCAGACGACAATTCCCAGAGTATTGGCGGCTTTATTCGAGGTCAGGCCGACGAAATAGACCAGAACTGCCAGGAGGGCGATCGGTAGTACTCCCGCCGCGCCCGCGTAATGAATCTGGAAGGCTGCGGATGCCGCCAGCAAGAGGCCTAGACGAACTGTCGCATTGCGAACCAGCCAGAATAGCGAAAAGAAAACGGCTGCAAATGCGAGGAACCAATACGTCGCAAAAATCACGGTAGGTCCACGTATCGGATTCCCAAGTCAGGCGCGACAAATTTCAGAAGGAGGTCGCCCTGCCGAGGCGAAGTAATCCTGCCCCCGAAGGGGAACGGGCCTCGAGGAAACGCATGTGGGATCATGCGTTCCGAATTTGAGCGGAGCTGGATGGGCGCGCACGGAGGCGCGCCTCGCCCTCAACAGCCAGTCACACCCTTCTTCAAGATGATGTTGCCATACTTGGCAGTCTCGCCGGTCATGACGACGGCATAGGCCGAGCGGGCGCGGTCGTAGAAGGCGAAGCGCTCGACACGCTCGACGGGGGCAATGTCCGGCCACGTTGCCCGTACTACGACGATATACGACTCCTCTACCTTCGGATCGAGTATGTCTCCGGGCACGGCAGCCATCATGGCGAGCGGGTGTGCGACATATTGATCGGGCGTGAAGAGCGGCATGATCGCGCCGAGCAGGTCGGCGATGCGCAGGCCATCGGCGCGGATCACACGCGAATGGATGGATTCGCCCGGGAAATGGGCATCGGCGAGTACGATCTCGTCTCCATGGCCCATACGGGCAAGCACGGCGAGCAGGTCGGGACTGATAAGCGGGGAAATACCTCGGAGCATAACGTGTATCGAATGATAAAAGGGAGAGAGCGAAGCCTCGCAGGCTTCACTTCCACAGGTCAATCGTTACGCGCGCCCGTAGAGCGGACCAAAATTCGCGCAGGCGCGGAAGTCGGCGGACTCAGGCTCGGCGGTGCCGAAGGCATTCCACGCGGCGGGGCGGAAGACACGCTCACCCGGGACATTATGCATATAGACCGGAATGCGCAGCATGGAGGCGAGAGCGATGAGATCCGCGCCGATGTGGCCGTAGCTCATGGAGCAGTGGTTTGCTCCCCACGCATTCATCACCGAATAGACGTCACGGAAGACGCCCTCTCCGGTCGTGCGCGGAACGAACCACGTCGTGGGCCAAGTGGGATTCGTACGCTCATCGAGGGCATTATGTACGGCTTCGGGCAATTCGACGGTCTCGCCTTCGGCAATCTGCAGGACTGGGCCAAGTCCCTTAACAAGGTTCAGGCGGCAGATCGTGGCGGGCATGCCGCCGCGCGTGCGGTAGCGAGTGGACCATCCGCCGCCGGGGAAGTACTCGGTGATGGACGGATGCCAGGTCGTCGCGCCGAGGCACTTGGACACCTCCTCGTCAGTGATCTCCCAGAATGGTTTCATTGCAGGCGAGCCATTCACCGACTGCTGGCCGGTGCCGTCGAGCGCCGCGGGGCCGGAGTTGATGAGATGCAGGAAGCCGCCGGCCGCCGAGCCCTCCAGCGCATGGCCAGTCACACGCTTCACCGCATCGGCACTCCAGTAGGTGCGCACATCGGCAAAGATCTGCGCCGTATTGGTGAGCAGGTTGCCGAAGAGCATGGATGCTGCATTCAAGGCATCGTTCTCCGTGGCCACCATGTACGGAGCTCGTTTGCCATTCCAGTCGAACGAGCTGGTGAGAATGGCTTCGAGAAAGTCGCCATTCGGGAAATGGTCCGTCCACTGCCTCTGGCCCTGGAAGCCTCCCGCGAGGGCGTAATGGCCCATGGCTTCTTCGCCAAAGCCGGCCTCGGCGAGTCGCGGGTTCCCCACCATGAGGTCGCGGGCAATGAGGGCCATCTTCACGCAGGTCTCCCACTCGGCATCGAGAGTGGAGCGGCTACGAGTAGTCGCGGGCGAGTTGTAGTCCCGGCCCTCCGGACAATTTGCCTTTACCCAGACCAGCGCCTTTTCGAACTCGGCCTTATCGTAAATGCCGCGATCCATACGACGTACGAACTCGGTCATGTCCACGGACTCGACGCGCATGCCAAGGAAGCTCTCGAAGAATGCCGGATCGACGACGGACCCCGCGATGCCCATTGATGTCCCGCCCATGGCGAGATACGCACGGCCTCGCATCGTGGCAACGGCGAGTCCGGCGCGGCAGAAGCGCAGGATTTTCTCCCGGACATCGTCTGGAATCATCGGATCACCGGCGTCCTGTACGTCGCGGCCGTAGATTCCAAAGGCGGGCAGCCCCTTCTGCGCATGACCCGCGAGCACGGCCGCCAGATAGACGGCGCCAGGACGCTCGGTACCATTGAAGCCCCACACGGCCTTTGGGATCGCCGGATCCATGTCCATCGTCTCGGACCCGTAGCACCAGCATGGGGTCACGGTGAGCGAGACTCCCACGCCTTCGCGGGCGAACTTCGCCGCGCAGGCACTCGCCTCGGCCACTCCGCCGATGCAGGTATCGGCGATCACGCATTCAACGGCTTCACCGGTCGGATAGCGAAGCTCGGACGAGATGAGATTCGCGACGGATTTCGCGAGATTCATCGTTTGATCTTCGAGCGACTCGCGTACGCCGCCGAGGCGTCCGTCGATTGTCGGGCGGATTCCGATTTTCGGGAGATTCTTCATGGGGAATTTCAGGAGGGTGGGGTGGGATGAACTAGAGATTTCCAATGGCCTTGCGGCGGTAGTGCTCGTCCGGGCGATTCTCAATGCGATCGGAGATGGAAGACTCGAGAAACTGTGGGCCGCCGAGGGCGAAGTTAGCCGCGAGGATGCGCGCCCATTTATCCAGCATGAGCATGATGTTCAGCACATCACGGTCGGTCTGTCCGAGGGCGACCGGGCCATGATTGACCATGAGGAGCACTTTCGGCGCTGCACCATGCTCATCCATGTACCGGCGTAATGAATCGCGCACAGCGACGGCGAGGCGAATGCCGGGATCGACGTATGGCACGACGGCCAGATTGCGCCCGCACACGACAATTTCATCTGGGAAAATGTGGCGGAGGAATGGCTCCGCGCCGAGTTTGCTGCAGAGGATCCCGAGCACTGATACAGGGTGTGTGTGGCCGACCCATTTCGCACCAGCCTCGCGCAGGCAGAGAGCATGGAGAAATGTTTCCACCGATGGCAGGCGCGCGGCAGAGTCCACGCGGCTCGCCTCGAGAACACCTCGCACTTCACTATCGTCGAGATCGGGGTGATCGATCGCCTCCAGAACGGGCGCGAAGTTTACGCGCGTGAGTCCGGTTTCGTCGATCGTGCCGAGCTGGCTGCCAGAGGCCTTTACGAGAAAGGTGTCGTCGCCCAGGTCGGCGCTGGTATTTCCCTCGCCGAGGATGGCGAGGCCGCGATCTTCACGGCCCAGCTCATGAGAGAGACGGATGAGGCGATCGAGAATGTCTTTGGAAACGGGATTCATGCGGGTGAAAAGCTTAGGCGGCCCCTTGCGCGGCGATGGCGACCTCTACTCCGGCTCGAGCGAGCCCGGTTGCCAGCGCGCCATCTGGGGGACGATCGGTGATCAGGACGTCGAGTTCGTCGGACTTCGCAAAAAAGAAGAGCGATTTGAGAGGAAGCTTCGTGTGATCCGCCAGCATGTATGTCCGCTCCGAGAGATCGATCGTCTTACGCTTGAGCCGGGCCTGTTCGTCATTGGACTCGCTATAGCCGCGATCCACATCCACGCCCCGGCACGAGAGAAATGCCTTTTGCACATTGTAGCTCTCGAGCGCATGGTCGGCGAGCGGGCCGACGCAAGAGAGCGATTGCGCAGTGAGCGAGCCGCCCAGCATCACGATCTGGATGGCAGGTCGACTGGCCAGCTCGAGCGCGACTTGCAATGCGCCGGTGAGGACCACGAGTGGGCGGTCCGGTAAAAGACGCGCCATCTCGAGCACTGTGGAGCTGGCATCGAGGAAAATGGTGTCACCCTCAGTAATATATTCCAGAGCCTTGCGGGCAATGAGCCGCTTCTCGGCTGTATTCATCTGCTCCCGACTCGTGAAAGGCAGGTCTCTTCGACTCGCCTCGCCGCGCAAAGCTCCGCCATACGTCCGAACGAGACGTCCTTCCGCTTCGAGCTTCTCGAAATCCCGGCGGATCGTTTCTTCCGCCACTCGCAACGCATTGGCGATCTCCGTCGTCCGGACGCTGCCTTGCTCGGCGACGATCTGGAGAATGTGACGGTGACGTTCGACGGCGAGCATGGAAATGGGTTATCGCAGGATTTTGATTTGAGTATGCCCGGCATTGACCGAAGTCGGGCAATATTTCTGCGTTATCCCACTGAAACGCAGAAAATCAAATCAAATTCCCTCAATTTCCAAGTCGCCTTGATCTGTGACATTTCCTTCGATTCGCGGACGGCGAACCGGGGCCCAGCCAAACTTCCTTCCTAGAGAATCGAGATTTCGGATGGCGGACGGCTGCGGCGGCGATCCTTCATTGGAATATCCAGACGCCGCACGCCGGCCATCGAATCAGGCGAACGAGAAGGGGCTACGAGTCGTAATCGCTTAGCATCTTTCGCACTTCGTCGCGCGACTTCCCGAGCTTCTGTTGGATGCGGCCGACGAGTTCGTCTTCACTGCCTTCTTCATATTTAAGATCGTCGTCCGTGAGATCGCCATAGGCCTGCTTGAGCTTGCCTTTGAGCGTATTCCAACTGCCTTTGATTTCGAGTTTATCCATGCAGGGGGATCGTGCCTTCGGTTCCTGGCGGTTGCATGCGGCGGCCGTGGCGTCCGCGGGTTGACGGCGATCCGATCTTCAGTCGGCGTCATGTTCAGGTTTCTCCTTCGGCTGGGCCGGCTGCAGGTCCAAATTCTCCTCGTGCTGGCTGCATTGCTCCTGGCGGCCCGCGCCGCGCTGCCATGGTTTGTCCTGCGGTATGTGAACGAGAAGATCAATTCCATGCCCGGCTACGGTGGGCATATCGCCGACGTGGATATTCACCTCTGGCGAGGCGCCTATACGGTCAAGGGCATCGATATTGTGAAGACCGACGGCAGGGTCCCGGTGCCCTTCTTTTCTTCACCGGCAGTGGACCTCTCGGTCGAATGGGCGGCAATTTTCCAGGGCTCGCTCGTGGCGAAGATTTTTTTCGATCGGCCGGAGATCAACTTCGTCGCGGGTCCGACGAAGGAGACTTCCCAGGTGGGCGTGGACAAGCCGTGGTTCTCGGTCATCAAGAAGCTCTTCCCCCTGGACATCAACCGATGCGAAGTGCGCGACGGATCGGTGCATTATCGGGACTTTCACAGCAAGCCGAAGATCGATCTCACGGTGGATCGGATCCACCTCATGGTGACCAATCTCACGAACAGCTCCCGGCTATCGAAGAGTCTCGTCGCTCATCTGGATCTCACTGCGCGAGTGTTCCACTCCGGCAAGCTCGGAGCCAAGGCGAGCCTGGACCCGCGGCCGCGGCGTGCGACATTTACCTTTGCGACGACAATGAGTCCGGTGCCGCTCACGGAATTGAACTCCTTTACCGAGGCGTACGCATCATTCGATTTCCGTGGGGGGACTTTTTCAATGGCTTCGGAACTCGAGGCGAAGAACGGGCACGTCGAGGGCTATCTCAAGCCGCTCTTCGACAACATCACGATCATCGACCTCAAGCAGGACATCAAGAATCCGCTCAAGCTTGCCTGGGAGGCGATCATCGCGGGCGTCACGCGGCTGCTGCGCAATCAGCCTCACAATCGACTCGCGACGGTCATCCCGATCCGCGGTGACTTCGACGCCCCAGGATTCGAGGCAATGCCGGCCGTCGGCAACCTGCTCAGAAACGAGTTCATTCACGTCTATAACGGGAATCTCGAAGGCTCGCCTGAAGCGAACGGAAGGCCTGCCGCCACTCCGGCACCGAAGAAGAAAGAGTCCGGAGGATTTTCCCTCTTCAAGAAGCCCGCGAAGTAGGACGGAATGCAGTGCCGCCATGCGATCCATTTCGTATCCGATGCGGGTATCCTCGTCGGGATCAGCCGAAGCGCACCACCGCCGGAAAATCAGCCTTCCCCCAAAGCGCGAGATCACCGAGCTGCTGCGCATCTCGCTGACAATCGCGAAACGACAAGGTGAGGATTTTCCTCAGGAAAAGCGATCTCGACGAGATGCGGCAGGCTATGGCGCCGGTCCGCATATGGGACACCCTCAAGCAAGAGACTGATTTCGAATCCTGAATATGGCGGGGGCTTCATTCCTGGCTATGCGGTGCGATCCGGAGTGGCGTAGGGAAGCGGCTCCTCACAGGTCGTCATTGGAATGAACTCGATCGTCACGGACAGCCTCTTCGATCCCTTCCTGGACCAGGCGCTCCGCATCAGTCTCCTCGTCCGTCACCTCGCCAGTCTCGGCGCGTACCGCTGGCTCGGTAGGCGGCACGCCAGCATCGGGGCGATCGTCTTCGGCAATCTGCTCGGAAATATCGACCGGCTCCTCCGTGCTGGCGAGTTCCACGCGGGCCTGCGCGAGGTCTGCCTCATTGTGGGAATAGCGACCGTCGGCCAGAGCAAGCTCCGCGGCGCGTCGACGGACGTCCGCTTCGCTGAACTCGCCTGCTCCTGTCCCTTCTACTTCGATACGATGCAGCTTTTGTGTCATGCGAATGGTTCGCGTGGAAATCGCTACGGCTTCGTCGGGGATATTGCTGATCCCGATTCCACCTGTTTATGAGTTCGCACCTCGCGGCCAAGCGACCTTTGTATTCGAGCAGGCCTAAGGACCTCGATGCCGTCATTGTCGGTGCCGGTCCCAATGGCCTGGCTGCGGCGATCACGCTCGCTCGTGCCGGCTGCTCGGTGCATGTCCTCGAGGCGAATGCCACGGCGGGTGGGGGTGTCCGTAGCGGAGAGGTTACATTGCCCGGGTACCTGCACGATCACTGCGCCACCTCCTTTCCGCTCGCGGCGGCATCTCCATTTTTCCAGTCACTGGCACTGGAAAAGCTGGGATTGGAGTGGATCCACCCGGAGATCGCCGTAGCCCATCCTCTCGAGAGCGGATCTGCAGCCTGTCTATACCGCTCCATAGAGCAGACAGCGCAGACCCTCGGGCGGGACGCCATCGCGTATGACCGATTTCTCGAGCCCCTCGTGCATGGATGGGATCATTTGGTGTCGGAGGTTCTCCAGCCAGTGCTTCACATGCCGCGCCATCCATTGGCACTGGCGCGATTCGGATTGTCAGCAATTCGTTCCGCCCGGGGATTGGCGAGAGGAAAGTTCCGCGACGAGGCCGCGAGGGCTCTGATTGGCGGTATCGGCGCGCATTCTTTTCTATCCCTGGACTCGCCGGGATCTGCGGCATTTTCCGTGATGCTTGCGGCGGCGGGACATGCCGTGGGATGGCCATTCGCTCGAGGCGGGGCTCATCGTATCACCGAAGCGCTCCTGGCATCTCTTGGCGACATGGGAGGGACGATTCAGACCGATACGAAGGTGGTGAGCCTGGCCCAGCTTCCGAAGGCGCGTGTCACGCTCTTGGACGTGACGACATGGCAGTTCCTGCGGATTGCCGAAGACCAATTGCCCCGGGGCTATGGTCGGCGCCTCGAGCGGTTTCGGCATGGGCCGGGGGTTTTCAAGCTCGATTACGCGCTGTCCCACCCGGTTCCATGGACTGCCACTGACTGCCGGCGCGCAGGGATCGTCCACATCGGAGGCACTCTCGACGAAATGGTGAAATCTGAGCGCGAGATCGCTGAAGCCCGAGTGCCGGAGCGCCCATTTGTCCTCGTCGCCCAGCCGAGTCTGTTCGACTCCATGCGTGCGCCTACCGGCAGGCACACTCTCTGGGCCTATTGCCACGTGCCCAATGGATCGACGCACGATATGACGATGCGTATCGAGGCGCAGATCGAGCGCTTCGCGCCGGGCTTTCGCGACTGTATTCTTGAACGAACGAAGTCGAGTCCCGCGGATTTTCAAAATGGGAATGCAAACCTCATCGGCGGAGACATATGTGGGGGCGCTATGGATATTGCGCAGTCGGTATGCCGTCCTATTGCGGGCGTGAATCCCTACCGTACGCCGCTGCCTGGCATCTATCTGTGCTCGGCCTCCACTGCCCCCGGTGGCGGAGTGCATGGGATGTGCGGATACCATGCGGCTCGGACCGCCTTGCGCGATGTCTTCCGTCGAAAAGTGCCATAAGGCATGATTGCGGTACTGCGACTTCGCATGCCCGTACGGCCGCAGGGCAACGCCCCGACGAACACGGTAAGCAATGAATTCCCCGACGAAAGTCCGTTTCCGAGGAGAGGAATTCCTCGTTCTCGGCCATTCCCAAATGCCGGACGGTGCCGTCCGCCTCCAATGCAAAGCGGCTCCGAGCCCCGGGATGGAGGCCGAACTCTGGGACGGAGATATGCTGCTCACCACCGGAGAGGTGCAGGCCGCCACAGTGGAACTCACAGTCCTCCCCTCGAAACCAATTTGATCGGCAATTGCCTGGCTTTCATTGAAAGACGCGCCGACAAATTCCTCTGAGACCCATCCCGCGAGGGTTCCGGAGACTGACAGCCCGGTCGTGTTGAAGCGCGCCGCGGAGCAGTGCACGGCTTGTCCGCTCTACCGGAATGCGACGCAGGTTGTCTTCGGCGAAGGGCCACGGCATCCGCGGCTCGTACTGGTCGGAGAGCAGCCAGGAGATCAGGAGGATCTGAGCGGCCACCCATTTGTCGGGCCTGCGGGGCGGATTCTGGCTCAGGCGCTGGAGGAGTCGGGAATCGACCGACGCGCGGCCTATGTGACGAACGCCGTGAAGCATTTCAAATGGGAGGCCCATGGAAAGAGACGGCTGCACAAGAAACCCGGTGCCCGTGAAATCGCGGCCTGCCGTCCCTGGCTCGAGGCCGAGCTTCGGATACTGCAGCCGCGCGTCATCGTTTGTCTCGGTGCGACGGCAGTGCTCAGCATACTCGGCTCAGAGGTGCGCGTGCTGCGGGATCGCGGGAAGGTGATTCCCTCGAGGTACAATATGCCGGCGCTCGTGACGGTGCACCCCTCCTCACTGTTGCGCGCTCCGGACGACAAGGCCCGTCACCGAGCCTATGCAGACTTCACCAGGGACCTTCGATTGGCCGCCGATCTGATCAAGGGGCTGGACCGCGATCAGGCGTGAATGCCCTCGGCGAACTCTTCGATGATCTTGCGGCTGAAAGCGGGGATGTCGGCCGGCCTCCTGCTTGTCACGAGACCATTGTCCACGACCACTTCTTCGTCCACCCAGTTGCCTCCGGCATTCACGACGTCCGTGCGTATCGCCGGCCAGGATGTAAGCTTTCTGCCATCTACGACTCCGGCCTCGATCAGCAGCCATGGGCCATGGCAGATGGCGCCGATCGGCTTGCCGGAGTCCGCGATTCCTTTCACGAATCGGACCGCTTCAGGATTCGAGCGGAGAGCATCCGGGCTATAGAGTCCGCCGGGGATCACGATCGCATCGAAGGCATTGGGATCGGCATCTTCCAATGTGAGGTCCACATCGATGGGGGAGCCATGATCCATGTGATGCATCCCGGTGATTTGTCCCGATTTGGTGGAGACGATGCGCACTTCCGCTCCCGCGCTTTCGAGCGCCTCCAGAGGCCCTTCCAGTTCCGATTGCTCGAATCCATCGGCCGCGATGATGGCCACTTTACGGTCTTTTAAAATCATGTTCATACGGCGGGAGGTTCGCTCTTTGCGCCTGACATGGTCGTGAGATTTTCGCCTGCACGAAGGCGAGTGAGCATGACTACGGCCAGCCGATTCGCGGTGGCCGAACGTCGAGCACTATGAAGACTGTCGTGGTAACCGGGGCATCGGCGGGCCTGGGGCGGGCGATTGCGCGAGAGTTCGCGCGTAATGGAGCAAATGTGGGATTGATCGCACGGGGAATGGAAGGCCTGCAAGCCACCCGGCGCGAGATCGAGCGAATGGGCGTCCGGGCGCATATCTGGCAGGCGGACGTCGCCAATGCCGGTGCGATGGATGCCGGTGCCGCCGAGATCGAGGCTATGCTGGGACCCATAGATGTCTGGGTGAACAATGCCATGCTCTCGGTATTCTCTCCCGTCAAGAATATGACGGCGGATGACTATCGACGCGTGACCGAGGTCACCTATCTAGGGGTGGTCCACGGAACGCTCGCAGCCCTCCAGCGAATGCTCCCGAGAGATGACGGCGCAATCATCCAGGTCGGCTCCGCTCTGGCCTATAGAGGGATTCCATTACAGTCGGCCTATTGTGCGGCGAAGCATGCGATACAGGGATTCTGCGATTCCCTCCGAAGCGAGTTGCTGCACGATCGTAGCCGGGTGCGCCTCACGATGGTCCAGATGCCGGCATTGAACACGCCTCAATTCGGCTGGGTAAAAAGTCGTCTCAAGCACAAGGCCCAGCCGGTGCCACCCATTTACGATCCCGAGGTCGGCGCGAAGGCTGTCGTTTACGCGGCGCGGCATAATCGCCGGGAGATCCTGGTTGGTGGACCGACCATCGAGGCCGTACTCGGAAACAAGTTCATCCCTGGCCTGCTTGATCGGTATCTCGCAGATTATGGCTTTCAATCGCAGCAAACATCCCAGCATGAACCTTCGGAACGACCGGACAACCTTTACGCGCCACTCGACCAGGAGGTCGATTATGGTGCGAACGGAACCTTCACCCATCGCGCTCGCCGATGGAGTCCGGCTCTCTGGCTGGATATGCATCGGACATGGGCGATAGCTGCGGGCGCGATGGCCCTCGTGGTTGGAGGGATTCTTTCGACTGCCCATTGCTTTCCGCGCCACCGGCCCTGGTGGAAAGCTCTACGCTACTCAGGCGGGGGCCGCAGCATGTGAGGCTCCTGAGGGAAAGGAAGGGAAAATCCTTACGTCGCTGGGATGAGGCAGTCCGAACCGTGAGGATGAAACACACCTTTGTTCTTGGATATATCGCGATTGCAGCCGGCTCGCTCGTGTGCCTCACAGCCTGCGGACCTTCTCAAACCACGGAGGTCAGCGAGAGCACCATTACCCCCACGCCGACACCAGGCACTGCGACTGAAGTGCCGGTCGTAGTCAAGACGACGCCCGTGCCGACCATGAGCCCGACCGCCACTCCGGTGATGGACATTTCGCCCACGCCGACTCCGGCGCAATAGCCGCACAGGTGGGAGGACACTCGCTCATCGCGGCCCGGCGCGACGCCGGAGATGTATTCCTCCTGCCTCGAGCTCCGCTTCTCATGGCCTCTCAGTAGGCGATGAACAGGCATTCAATGCAGACCCGTGACGAAGGGACGTTATTCGAATCCTCATTATGAGATGGAAAGCGCTGGCAACGGATTTCGACGGCACGCTCGCTGAAATGGGAGCGATCTCCCCTCCGACGAGAGAGGCGATTGCAGGATTTCGCCAGGACGGCGGCAAGATCGTCCTCGTCACGGGGCGGCTTTATTCGGATTTCTCGGGGCTCGGCATAGCACTAGACGAGATCGCCGACGTGGTCATAGCCGAGAACGGCGCGTTGCTCGTCGATCCCAGTGACGGCACGGCATTTTCCTTCGGAGAGCCTCCGCCGCCGAATTTCGCGAGCGAGTTGATCCGGCGCGGAGCAAGTCCGGTGACGGTCGGAAGAACGATCGTCGCCACCATCGAGCCATTTGAATCTCTCGCGCTCGAGCTCGTCAGGGAAATGGGCCTGGAGCACCAAATTATCTTCAACAAGGGTGCGGTAATGGTCCTCCCTCCTGGGGTGAACAAGGCTAGCGGATTGGTCGCCGCTGCCCAGAGACTGGGATTGTCTCCATCGGACTTTGTGGGGGTCGGCGACGGTGAGAACGATCACGCTCTCTTGCAGGTTTGTGGCCTTTCCGCCGCCGTGGCCAATGCGCTCCCGGCGCTCATTCAGGAGGTCAGATATGTCACGACCGAGCCAGCGGGGGCCGGAGTCACCGAGTTGATCGCGGCCATGCGAAGCGGAGCATTGGATGCGGCCGTCGATGCGGGAGGCATTTCATGAAAGTCCTGATGATCGACGTCGGCGGCACCCACGTGAAGCTGATGCTCGAGAGTGATGGAGAAGTGAGATCGTTCGACTCCCACGCGAAAATGACGGCGCGAGAAATGGTGCAACAGGCGCTTGCGAGACTTGAAGGGTGGCGCCCGGATCGGGTGTCGATCGGATACCCCGGAATCCTCCGACGAGGGCGCCCGGCGATCGAGCCCCAGAATCTCGGCGATGGCTGGGTGGACTTTGACTATGCAGCCGCGTTCGGACTGCCGATTCGGATGATCAATGACGCAGCGATGCAGGCCCTGGGCAATTACGACCAGGGCCGCTTGTTTTTTATGGGCCTCGGGACCAGCACCGGAGCATGCCTCATCGCGGATGATATGGTGGTTCCACTGGAAATCGGATTGCTTCGGCTAAACGCCCACGAGACGCTCCGCGACCGCCTCTCGGATGAGGGCCTCGAACGCATGGGGCGCGAGAATTGGCTGGAGGCCCTCTACGAAGGAGTCGCCATGTTGCAGGATGCCTTCTATCCCGACCTTACCGTCCTCGGCGGGGGAAACTCGAAGCTAGTCGAGCCCCTCCCGAAGAACTGTCTTCGGGTAGCCAACTTCACCGCATATCGTGGAGCGGTCCGCCTCTGGGAGGAAGCCGATATGACGGCTGTGCCTATCGAGACGGCCTGGCGAATCATGCGGCATCCGGCGTAGGCAGGCTACTTCGATCCGAGATCCCTGGCATACGCTCCTTGAAGGAAATCGGATAGCGCGACAGCCGAGAATACCGTGCAAACGAACCGCATCGGTCTCGGCAGGACGACGAGCCCTGCGGACAGGGCGGCAGCCACCCAGACATCCAGACAATAGGGGCAGGAGATCATCTCGCCGACCGTCCGCTGCAAGCCGCGGCCTCGAGGTTCTTCTTCCACCTCCGCTGGTCCTGCGGGCTCTTCATAGCGGGTGAATGGAGCCCTCAATGGACTCGTGACTTTGTCCTTGGCGAGAAGCCGGCTAATCTTATGCGAGGCCACCCCCAGAAGGAGGACGTCGGAGAGCGGCACTCGATCGGGGAACGATCGCCCGCTGGCTTTAAGCAGAAGCGCGAAGAGAGCCGAGAGCACTGAAAAGACCACCATCAGCGTGCTGTATTCTCCCAAAGGCTTGGAGGCGGCGGAATACTTTCGCGAGATCTCGTGGGGACTTTCCATTTTGAAGCATTGAATATCGCTGTGGAGGCCTGCCAGCAGGGTCGGGATTTATCCCTTCGTGGGAGTCAGGCCCTGTCCCCTCGGAGACGCACCATCGCCCTCAAGAAGGGATAATTCCGACATTCATCTGCGGCGGCTGCATCGATTGCCGATTATGACTACGACCCTTACCGACCCAAGGACATTGCACGAGCGTCCGGAATTTCCGAAAGCCGCGAAGCAGAAGCCACCCGGTTCCGAAGAGCAGATGCACCCTCGTTCGGACCACGGAGAGGAGAGTTACAAAGGCTATGGACGTCTGGAGGGATTACGCGCTCTCGTGACCGGAGCCGACAGCGGCATTGGCCGGGCGATCTCCCTCGCATTTGCCCGGGAGGGAGCGGATGTCGCGATCGCTTACTACAACGAGGAAGCGGATGCTCACGAGACCGAGCGGTTGGTCGCCGAAGCTGGAAGGAAATCCTTACTGCTTCCCGGCGATATATCGACTCGCGCCACTTGTGAGAATCATGTGCGCCGTACCATCAAGGACTTGGGCGGAATCGACATCTTGGTAAACAACGCGGCATTTCAGCGCACGTACGAGAAGTTCGACGAGATCCCGCCAGAGGAGTTTGAGGAGACATTCCGGGTGAATGTTTTCGGCATGTTTCATCTCTGCCAGCTGGCGCTTCCCCACATGCCCAAGGGAGGGAGCATCATCAACACAGCATCGATTCAATCATTCGATCCCAGCGAGTCTTTGATCGCCTATGCATCGACCAAGGCGGCCATCGCGAGTTTCACACGATCGCTCGCTGCCCTCGCAATCAAGAATGGAGTGCGGGTGAACGCGGTCGCCCCCGGGCCGGTGTGGACGCCACTCATTCCCGCCACCATGCCCGAGCAAGCGGTGAAGAAATTCGGCTCGAGTTCCATCTTTGGCCGGCCGGCACAGCCCGTGGAAATTGCGCCGATATTCGTCTTCCTGGCCAGCCAGGAGGCGAGCTACGTGGCCGGTGAGATTTACGGCGCGACGGGCGGCGAAATGCCGATCTGAGAGCCTGCTTTCGCCCGCAAAGGTGGTTCTCCCTCAATACATTCTTAATTTCCTTTCCCCTTTATTTTCCACGCGGTCTTGCGGAGTTTTCAAACAGGCTCTGAGGAATTCCATCCGCGGGAATGTCGGGATTCGATCTTCCGTTGCATCCCTATGAGAGCCATCTGGAAAGGCGCGATTTCGTTCGGACTCGTCAATATTCCCATTGCCCTGTTTCCGGCCGTCCGGCGGGAGGAGTTGAAATTTCGACTCCTGCGTGAGTCGGATCTTAGTCCGGTGAATTACAAGCGGGTGGCCGAGAACGATGGGAAGGAGGTCCCCTGGGATCAGATCGTGAAGGGGTACGAGTACGAGAAGGGGAAATTCGTGGTTCTCAAGGAAGAGGACTTCGCGCGAGTCGATGTCGAGGCCACTCAGACCGTGGACATCCTTAACTTCGTCGAGCTCAAGGAGGTGAACCCGCTACTGTTTTACAAGCCGTACTACATGGAGGCGGAAAAGGGAGGCGACCACGCCTACGTGCTATTGCGGGATACACTGGCCGAGACGGGCAAGATCGCGATCGCAAAGGTGGTGATCCGCACGCGGCAGCATCTGGCCGGGATCCGGCCCCAGGATCGGGGCCTCATGCTCGAACTGATGCACTTCCCGGATGAAGTATTGGATGCCTCGGAATTCAAGCCGCCCCAGGAGCGCAAGCCCGCGAAGGCAGAGCTCACGATGGCCCGGCAGCTCGTAGCCAGCATGACGGAGTCGTGGAATCCCGCCGCTTACACGGACGACTACCGCGACGCCGTCGAGAAAATGATCGAGGATAAGGTTCAGCACGGTGGCGAGCCGACGCCCGCTCGGAAGCGCCGCGCGAAGCCCTCCAACGTGATCGATCTTGTCTCGGTCCTGCAGGACAGCATCAAGCAGGCGGAAGGCAAATCCAAGACGGCTGCAAAAGGTTCTTCTCACGGCCGGAAATCCCGCAAAAAAGCCGCCTGATGTCTCTCCGGGAATATGCTCGTAAGAGGAACTTCGGGAAAACTCCCGAGCCGTCGAATCACGGGAAAAGCAACCGGAGCGCCAATCACCGGTTTGTGATTCAGAAGCATGCGGCATCTCGACTGCACTACGATTTCCGTCTGGAGCTGGGAGGCGCCCTCAAATCATGGGCTGTTCCGAAAGGGGTACCATACAAGCACGGGGAGAAGCGGCTGGCTGTGCATGTCGAGGATCATCCGATCGCGTACATCGATTTCGAGGGCACGATCCCGAAGGGAGAGTACGG
>Ga0068856_100000432_pt1 | contig 45968 bp, 41 predicted proteins | sample KBSCornC62_FD_66595 | JGI IMG/M metagenome (GOLD analysis project Ga0068856, IMG submission 66595) | Corn rhizosphere microbial communities from Kellogg Biological Station, Michigan, USA - KBS Corn C6-2 | ecosystem: Host-associated > Plants > Roots > Rhizosphere > Soil ...
CGACACCTCTCGCCATGGCATGGAAAGCCTCCTGAAAAAGGGCATTCCAGCCAGTATGGATGTGTCAGCTATGTCTCCGAACACCTGTCAGTGATCTGTCCAGAACGAACAGAAAGCGGGCGATCGCATATCCGGGATGCGTTTCAGAATAAATTGGGAGTCTGCGATCCAGTATTCCAGAGCGCTTGTGACGGAATCGAGAAGCTGCGGCGTACTGGATACCCCGCTTTCGCGGGGTATGACGGCGGTAACGAGGCTACCGCCGTGTCCTCTCAAATCTTCTGATTGTACTCGCCGACCTCGGGATGGGTGCGCAGCACCGAATCCATCGCCTCGAACAGGTCGCGCATGCGCTGTTCCGACACCGGGCTCTCGACCACCACCACCAGCTCCGGCTTGTTGGACGAAGCCCGCACCAGGCCCCAACTGCCGTCCTCGACCGTGACGCGCACGCCGTTGACGGTGACGAGATCGCGGATCGCCTGGCCCGCGACCTTCTCGCCCTTCTTTTGCGCCGCCTCGAAATGCTTCACCACGGAATCGACGATGCCGTATTTGGCTTCGTCCGAACAATGCGGCGACATGGTCGGCGACGACCAGGTCTTCGGCAGCGCGTTCTTCAGATCCGCCATCGACTTTCCCGGCGCGCGGTCCATCATCTCGCAGATCGCGATCGCCGAGATCAGCCCGTCGTCATAACCGCGGCCAAACGGCTTGTTGAAGAAGAAGTGGCCGGATTTCTCGAAGCCCGCGAGCGCGCCGAGTTCGTTGGTGCGGCGCTTCATGTAGGAGTGGCCGGTCTTCCAGTAGGTCACCCTGGCGCCCTGCTTCTGCAGCACCGGATCTGTCACAAAGAGGCCGGTGGACTTCACGTCGACCACGAACTGCGCATCCTTGTGGATCGCCGACATGTCGCGCGCCAGCATCACGCCGACCTTGTCGGCAAAGATCTCCTCGCCGGTATTGTCGACCACGCCGCAGCGGTCGCCGTCGCCGTCAAATCCCAAACCGACGTCCGCCTTGTGTTCGAGCACCGCATCGCGGATCGCGTGCAGCATTTCCATGTCTTCGGGATTGGGATTGTATTTTGGAAAAGTGTGATCGAGTTCGGTGTCGAGTGGCACCACCTCGCAGCCGATCGCCTCCATCACCTTGGGCGCAAACGCACCCGCGGTGCCGTTGCCGCAGGCGACCACGACCTTCAATTTGCGCTTGAGTTTCGGCCGCTTCGTCAGGTCGGCGATGTAGCGCGCCGGGAAATTCTCGTGAAACTGGTAGGAGCCGCCGACCTTGTTGCTGAAATCGGCGTTGAGCACGATCTCCTTCAGCCGGTTCATCTCGTCGGGCCCAAACGTCAGCGGCCGGTTGGCGCCCATCTTGACGCCGGTCCAGCCATTGTCGTTGTGGGAAGCCGTCACCATCGCGACGCAGGGCACGTCGAGGTCGAACTGGGCGAAATACGCCATTGGGGTCATGCACAGGCCGATGTCGTGGACCTTGCAGCCGGAGGCCAGCAGCCCCGAAATCAGGGCATATTTGATCGAGGCCGAGTAGCCGCGAAAATCGTGCCCGGTGACGACTTCCTGCCGGGCGCCGAGTTCCGAGATCAGCGCGCCGAGCCCCATGCCCAGCGCCTGGATGCCCATCAGGTTGATTTCCTTGCCGAACAGCCAGCGGGCATCGTATTCGCGAAACCCGGTCGCCTTCACCATCGGCTCGGATTCATAGGCATAGGTATTCGGAACCAGCTGGGGTTTTGGCTTCGGAAACATACAAATGGCCTCATGGGTGAGATGCTGAAAGCAATGCCTTTTAGCGCACTACTTGCAGCCATAGCGAATGTCGCGGCAAGGCGGAAGGCGGGAACGGCATTTGGGCGATTAATTGGGGCGGATGTGCGGAGCGTCATCCACCCATCTTTGCACGGCGGCGCAATACGCCGCGCTGTTGCGCCCTACGAGCTGCCTGACCGCTATCGCTCCGACCCACATGGTTTCAGAACCATGGATGGGCCTCTCAACGAAAACATCCAAAACGACCCCATGCAAAGTAACATGGTCCGGCCTTTTGAGCGATCCCGCAAAACCATTTTGACGCGTCGGGCAAATCACCGGCATATCTTCATCGTCACAATTAGGCCCGCGCCGGAAAGTCCGCTGAGGGCTTTTTGAATCAGACGATACCCGTCAGGCCACACACTGCCGAGCGCGCCGAACCTGACCAATCGACGCTTCCGCCACTGCGCAAGCCATCCTTCAAGCACTTGCCTTCAAACGTCTAAAGCCAACCCAGCCCACTCCGAGAGGGCGCGGTCACATCACGGGTTCACCCGAAGGTGTCCGCACATACCTGTAGGTGATTTATCATGCCCAATTACTCTCTGGTGCCGGTGGACTATCAGCCGCATTTCGATGGCCACTCGCTCGTTCCCGTTGACCACGATCCGTTCGCCGCGGATGGACCTGCTCAACAGGCACAGATTCAACAGGCACAGGCCGAGCCGCAAGGCTCGCCGCAGCAACCGCCAGCCACGGGAGCCGGTCAACCCGATGCCGGTGCGCCCGCTACGGGCGGTGTTCTATCTCCCTTGACTGAACACGGTAGGGTTGACAGCTATGTTTATAAAAAATTTTCCACTGGCACTCCGCCAGCGGGCCCTCAGGTTACTGCTGCCGGGAGTAATCGCAAGATCACTGCCACTGGCAACGCCAACCGCACGAATTTCGGTGGGGTTTATGGACATACGCTCACGTACTCAGAACCGGATACCGACGACTTGCTAACAATCAACGCTGCCGACCCAACTGGTTTGTTGGTAGCGACCCCGGTTGAAGGCGATCCGAGCCAAGTGACTATCAGGGAGTATAAAGGCTACTAGGCCCTGTATTCATAACCCGGCGACGTAACCCTACGAAGACCCTACGAAGGCTAAGTCCGTCTGCCATACACCGACCAGGCCTATGCGGCATCGGTATATGTCGCCAAGGACCACCTGAAATTCGCCACCGTTCGGCTTTACGATGGCGCTCTATGAGTGCGAATTTTTGAATTGAGGCTGCACGGACTGGCTTCGTCCAGGAGATGATCTTGATGGCTATCCGCCTGTTTAGTGCTGTGTGTCTGGCTGTCCTGGTTGTCTTTCCTGCATATTGCCAGAGCGTACCTGCACCTGTACCTGGACCAGGCCAAGAAATAGCGGCCATAACAACCGACCTCCAGTTCATCACCGAGGACGACGTTGACCAGCGCACCAAGCTCGATTTTCTTCTTGCGCAAAAACAGGCAAGCAGGGAAGACGTGATCCGTGAGTTGTCTGAAGACTCGTTCAAGATTGTAAAGGCCGAGGGAGCTGGTTTGCTATCGGATGCTCTGGTTGACAAAGCCTTCGGAGACATGTGCTCGCGACTCGGTTTCGCGCCGGCAGAACTGATGAAAGCCTTGGAGGAGAAGGGCATCCGGCTCGACACCCTGAGAAAGCGCCTTAGGTCTGACGTTGCCGGGGAACGTCTGGCGCGAGTGCCGAGCCATGGTTACGAAGATCGACTCGATCACCCTCTCATTCCCAAAATGTGAAAGCAGCGTCCTGCCTGTACCGCGATGGCTTCAAGCGATTTGGCGGCGCCGAAGGTGGCGACTTCCGAGCCTCAATGCGGGGATCGGTTTCGAGAGCGCGGACCGCCAATGGGATGCGGCCCTCCAGGAAATGCAAGAACTTGGTGCCCGATACTAAATTGGCATACCGGCAAGCCAACGGAGTCGCGGATGTCGGATTGGAATCGATACAAATATTGAGGCATGTCGATGAAAACAATCGCGCTCGCTGCAGCTCTATGTCTTCCATTTGCCAGTTCAACGTTATGTAAAGCGAACTCTGGCCCCTAGTGCGGCGGATGTTGCGGTTTTGAATTTCAAAAATTACAAAGGCCGAGATCTTGCGAGGATCGAACTTCGCTCCCTCCAGGCACTCTGCGACCGAAACCCGGAAAAAAGTGGTCGGGGTAGGTTCGGAACGGTCGATGCGCATTGAACATAATGGGCAATGGACTGAGGTGCCGAAAGAGTGCCTATCCGGCATTTCTTTCGGGGCAGATGGGCTGGCGCTATCGGGTGACGAAGCGGGTCTAGGTATATATCTTACGGGAAAATCGACTGACAAAGACGAACATGTAAACGCACGATATTTAAACTGCGTGATGGTGAAGTTATGTGCTCTCAGGTAGAGCCCTGCCCGGATGTCGACAATCCGAACCATCAAATTATGGAGTGCGCGAGGGATTTACGGTGAGTGCGCCGGGAGACGATGCGCCCTTTGGCGGGAATGTCCGATATTTTGTGTAAGAGGCGAGCCGCCAAGCGATATTGTTCAGGCGGATCGGCAGCCGGAGGGCCTTACTGTTCCAGCACCATCATGCCGTTGGCGTACTCAAAACGCTTCAGCCTGGACAGAAAGGACAGGCCAAGCAGGTTCTCCGACAGCGCCTCGTCTGGCAGCACCATGGCGTCGACGTCGCGCACCACGAGCCCCCCGACATCGACCATCGCGATCCTCGTGCGCGCCGCCTTGATGGTGCCGTTGGCGGTGGTGACGGTCGCATTGTAGTCGCTGCGCGACGGACGCAGCCCGAACCGCGCCGCCGAGCTCTCGTTCAGCGCGACCAGGGAGGCGCCGGTATCGACCATGAAGCCGATGCGCTGGCCCTCGATGCGGCCGTCGGTGGCAAAGTGGCCGCGGGCGTCATGCGGGATGTTGAGGGTGCGGCCCGAAGCCGGCGCAGCCATATCGACCGGCGCCGCCATCGCTACGGGCGCGGCCCGATGCTGAACCGAACTGGCCAACGCCGGCGTCATCCGATCCGCCACCTGCGCCATGAAGGTGCCGAGGCCGATCATGATGGCGGCAAAGATCATGATGTTACGCATGACGCGATACCCGATACGCTACACTCGATCCGGACAGGCGATATCACCACGCCGGCCACCAAACCGCACTAACCGCGGCCGTGGGGGCTGCTGTTTCGGCGAATAGGATGAGGGAAGTGTTAATGCAGGGCTTTCTCACCTCGCCCCGCGTTTGCGGGGAGAGGTCGGATTGCATCGCAGATGCAATCCGGGTGAGGGGCGAGGCGCCGCATTCGCTTCGTCTTCTGTATCCGCGGGGTCGGAGAGCCCCTCGCCCCGACCTTCTCCCCGTGAAGAACGGGGGAGGGAGAAGTGGTAGCTATGTCCCGCGCGGCTTGACCCGGCGGGTCGGCATCGCGCTGGCGGGATCCTCGGGCCAGGGATGGCGGGGATAGCGGCCGCGCAGGTCGGAACGCACGGCGGCATAGCTGCCGCGCCAAAAACCCGGCAGGTCGCGCGTCACCTGCACCGGGCGGTGCGCCGGGGACAGCAGTTCCAGCACCAGCGCGATCCTGCCCTTGGCGATCGAGGGATGGACGTTGAGCCCGAACAATTCCTGCAGGCGCACCGCAATGGTCGGCCCCTGCTCGGCCTCGTAGTCGATCGCGAGCGGCGTGCCGGTCGGCGCCTCGAAATGCGTCGGCGCTTCCCGCTCGAGCCGGGCGCGCAACTCCCACGGCAATAGCGTCAGCAGTGCGTCCGACAAATCGCCCGCTGAAAAATCCTTCAGCGCAAGCTTGTCATGCAGCGCCGGCGTCAGCCAATTCTCACGCTGCTCGGCGAGCGCATCATCGGACAGATCGGGCCACGCCGAGGCTTCGCCCTCGGCCTTGCGCAGGAACATCACGCGATCGCGCCATTGCTTTGCGGGTTTCGACCATGGCAACCGGTCGATACCCGCCGCGACCAGGCCATCGGCGAGCACGCGCGCCGTCTCCGCCGACGGCGTCAACGCCAGCGGGGCTTCCGACAGCGTGATCGCGTGCAGCGTGCGCTTGCGCCGCGCCCGCAACGCCATCGCGCCGCGATCGAACGAAATCTTGTCCGAGGTTTCAATCTCGCCGGCAAATAGCGCTTCGATGTCGGCTTGCGTGATCGGCGCCGCCAGCAGGATTTTTCCTTGCGCCGCGGTGCCCGTGAGTTCGCCGACCGCGATATAGGACGCGCGCGCCAGCGAGGAAGTCTGATCGACCGCCGCGCCGCGCCCGTTGGCGAGCACAAAGCTGCCATTGCCCCGGTTGCGCGCCACGCGATCGGGGAAAGCGAGAGCGAGCATGACGCCGGTGATTGGAGCCCCCCCTCCCCGGCCCTCCCCCACGAGGGGGGAGGGAGAAGAGGAGGCCCTGCGCTCATCTTTCGCCACCTGCTCTGCCCATCGCCGCGCGAGGCTGCGCGCACTGGAGGCGCGGTGCGAGCGGTCGCGGCGGAATTGATCCAGGCGGTGCTCGAGATCGACGCTGTCGCCGCCAAGACCGCGTTCGGTCAGGATGGCGGCGATGTCGGCCGCCTCCTCGCCGGCGCCGAGCCGATGCGAATCCACGATCATGCGGGCCAGCCGCGGCGGCAGCGCCAGCGCGCGCAGGCTGTTACCTTCCGCGGTGATCCGGCCATCGCCGTCGAGCGCGCCGAGTTCGCGCAGCAGGCTGTTCGCTTCCTTCAGCGCGGGCCCCGGCGGCGGATCCAGAAAAGCGAGCGTCGCGGGGTCGCTGACGCCCCATTGCGCGAGGTCGAGCACCAGCGACGATAAATCGGCGCTGAGGATTTCCGGCTGGGTATAGGCCGCCAGCGAAGCGGTCTGCGGCTCGTCCCACAGCCGGTAGCAGACGCCGGGTTCGGTGCGTCCGGCGCGCCCGCGTCGCTGGTCCACCGCGGCGCGCGAGGCGCGCACCGTCTCCAGCCGCATCAGCCCGATGTCAGGTTCGTAGCGCGGCACCCGCGCGACGCCGGAATCGACCACGATGCGAACGCCCTCGATGGTTAGCGAAGTCTCCGCGATTGACGTGGCCAGCACCACCTTGCGCTGGCCTTTTGGCGCCGGCGCGATAGCGCGGTCCTGCACGGCGGCGTCCAGCGCGCCGAACAGCGGCACGATTTCGACGGAGGCGTCGTTGATGCGCTCGGCGAGGAAATTCTGGGTGCGGCGGATTTCGGCTGCGCCTGGCAGGAACGCCAGCACCGAGCCGGGATCGGCGCGCAGCGCGGTTGCGATCGCGTCCGCCATCTGCCGCTCCAGCGGGCTATCTGTCTTGCGGCCGAGATAGCGCGTCTCGACCGGGAAAGCGCGGCCTTCGCTGGCAACGACCGGCGCGTCGCCAAGCAGTTTTGCGACCCGCGCGCCGTCGAGTGTGGCCGACATCACCAGGATGCGCAGATCCTCGCGCAGCCCGGTTTGCGCGTCGCGCGCCAGCGCCAGGCCCAGATCGGCATCGAGCGAGCGCTCGTGGAATTCGTCGAACAGCACGGCGGCGACACCTGACAATTCGGGATCGTCGAGGATCTGCCGCGAGAAGATGCCCTCGGTGACGACCTCGATCCGGGTCGCGCGCGATATTTTCGAACCAAAGCGGACGCGATAGCCGACGGTCTGGCCGACCGCTTCGCCCAGCGTCTTCGCCATCCGCTCGGCGCTGGCGCGGGCCGCGATCCGGCGCGGCTCCAGCATGATGATCTTTTTGTCGTTCAGCCACGGCGCGTCGAGCAACGCCAGCGGCACCCGCGTGGTCTTGCCCGCGCCGGGAGGCGCCACCAGCACCGCCGCGTTGCCACCCGCCAGCGTACGCGCGAGGTCGTCGAGGACGGCGTCGATCGGAAGAGGTGTGTCGAAGCTGCGGGGCAAGAATTTATCCGTTGGACCTACTACTCCCTCGCCCCGCTTTTTGCGGGGAGAGGGCGGGGCGAGGGGCGCCTTCCTGCGAGCATAGCGCTTGCGGCAAGTGCACTGCCATGCCCCTCACCCGGATTTCTCGCGTCGCGAGAAATCCGACCTCTCCCCGCAAAGAGCGGGGCGAGGTAGTTAAGCATCAACCCCGGACCGGCGGGCGGCCGACGCTTTCATAGACAAAGCCGAGCGCGGCCATGTCTTCGGGGCGGTAGACATTGCGCAGGTCGACGATCACGGGCTGCGCCATTTCGCGCTTGATGCGGTCGAGATCGAGCGCGCGGAACTGGACCCATTCGGTGACGATCACCAGTGCATCGGCGCCGTTCGCGCAAGTATACGGGTCGTCGCAATATTCGATATCGGGCAATTCGCGTTTCGCCTGTTCCATGCCGACCGGATCGTGCGCGCGCACTTTCGCGCCCATGTCGAGCAGGCTGGTCACCAGCGGGATCGATGGCGCCTCGCGCATGTCGTCGGTGTCGGGCTTGAAGGTCAAGCCGAGCACGGCCACCGTCTTGCCGCGCAGGCCGCCGCCGACGGCGGCGGAGACCTTGCGCGCCATCGCACGCTTGCGGTTGTCGTTGACCGCAAGCACCGCCTCGACGATCCGCAGCGGCACGTCGTTATCGAGCGCGGTCTTGACCAGCGCGCGGGTGTCTTTCGGGAAGCAGGAGCCGCCGAAACCCGGGCCCGCATGCAGGAACTTGGTGCCGATGCGGTTGTCGAGCCCGATGCCGCGCGCGACCTGCTGGACATCGGCGCCGACTTTTTCCGCGAGATCCGCGATCTCGTTGATGAAGGTGATCTTGGTGGCCAGGAAGGCGTTGGCGGCGTATTTGATCAGTTCCGCGGTGCGCCGCGCGGTGAACATCAGCGGCGCCTGGTTCAGCGACAGCGGCCGGTAGATGTCGCCGATCACCTTGCGCGCGCGCTCGTCCTCCGTGCCGGCCACAATGCGGTCGGGAAACTTGAAATCGCGGATCGCCGCGCCCTCGCGCAAGAATTCCGGATTGGAGGCGATCTCGACATCGGCTTTCGGATTGACTTCGCGGATCAGCCGCTCGACCTCGTCGCCGGTGCCGACCGGCACGGTCGATTTGGTGATGACCACGGTAAATCCGGACAGCGCGGACGCGATCTCGCGGGCCGCGGCATAGACATAGGTCAGGTCGGCATGGCCGTCGCCGCGCCGCGACGGGGTGCCGACCGCGATGAACACCGCGTCGGCTTCCGCTACCGGGGCTGCCAGCTCGGTGGTGAATTCGAGCCGCCCCGCCTTGACGTTGGAGGCCACCAGCGCATCGAGGCCGGGCTCAAAGATCGGGATTTCGCCACGCCGAAGCGCGTCAATCTTGCCGGCGTCCTTGTCGACGCAGGTGACATGGTGGCCGAAATCCGAAAAACAGGCGCCGGAAACCAGCCCCACATAGCCCGTGCCAATCATGGCAATCCGCATAAGACAACCTGCCTGTAATGGTTAATGACGGTCCCGATTTCGGGCGGTCTTAGATCATTTTGGGCGAATCAGGAACCGCCTGGTTCCAGAAAAACGGCATGACGTTTGTATGAATAAAGGAGAATGAAACCGATCCGGCCGATGATGGCGCCCGATCGCGCCGAAAAAGGACACCGATGGCAGCAAACGGCACATCCGCGGTGACAGATCGTTCCGCTGGCCCCGCAGGCCCGCGCGTCGATTGGGTCGACTACGCCAAGGGCATCTGCATCGTGATGGTGGTCATGATGCATTCCGTGCTCGGCGTCGAACTGGCCGCCGGCCAGACCGGCTTCATGCACCTGGTCGTGATGTTCGCAAAGCCGTTCCGGATGCCGGACTTCTTCCTGATCTCGGGCCTGTTCGTTTCCGTCGTGATCGACCGCGACTGGCGCACTTATCTCGACCGCAAGGTGGTCCACTTCGCTTACTTCTACGTGCTGTGGGTGACCATCCAGTTCGGCTTCAAGGCGCCCTCGTTTGCCGCCGAGTCGAGCTGGAGCCATGTCGGGTACCTCTATCTGGAATCCTTCATCGAACCGTTCGGCACGCTGTGGTTCATCTATCTGCTGCCGATCTTCTTCGTGGTGATCAAGGCGACGCGGCGGATGCCGGTGCTGTTGATCTGGGGCATCGCCGCCGCTCTCGAAGCGATGCATGTCGCGACCGGCTGGACCGTGATCGACGAGTTCTGCGCGCGCGGCGTCTACATCTATTCCGGCTATCTGTTCGCGCCTTACGTGTTCGCGCTGGCGGAACGCGTGCGGGCGTATCCGGCGCTCGCGCTTTTTGGCCTGGCGCTGTGGGCACTGGTCAATGGCGGCCTGGTCAGGTTCGGGTACAGCGAATGGCCGCTGGTCTCGCTGGCGCTCGGGATTTCCGGCGCCTGCGCCATCATCACGATCGGCACGCTGCTGGCGCGCATGCGATGGCTCGACTTCCTGCGCTTCTGCGGCGAGCATTCCATCGTGATCTATCTGGCGTTCTTCCTGCCGATGGCGACGACCCGGACCTTGCTGCTGCACACAAGGCTGGCCCACGACGTCGGTTCGGTTTCGCTGATCGTCACCATCGTCGGCGTGGTCGGGGCGCTTTTGATCTGGTGCGTGGCGCTGGCCGCCGGCGCCAATTTCCTGTTCGAACGCCCGGCCGCGTTCTGGATCGCGCCGAAGAAGCCGAGCGCTGCGCTGCAGGCTGCAGAGTAGGTTTCCGCGTCATCCCCACCCACCAACCGTCATCGCCCGGCGGGCGATGACGACGGACAATTTGGCTGTGCGGCCTGCCGAAAATCCCGCTCCCGAGGCTGTCAATTCGCGCAAAAATCCCTAAGTTTCGGCCATGCCGAAAACAGCCCCCCAAGCCGCATCAAACCCCGTCGCCGCCAAAGCCCTGAAGAAGGGCGATCATGTCTTTCTGGTCGACGGTTCCGGCTACATCTTCCGCGCCTATCACGCGCTGCCGCCGCTGAACCGCAAGTCCGACGGCTTGCAGGTCAATGCCGTGCTCGGTTTTTGCAACATGCTGTGGAAGCTGTTGCGCGACATGCCACCGGACAACCGGCCGACCCACCTCGCCATCATCTTCGACAAGTCCGAGGTCACCTTCCGCAACAAGCTCTATCCGGATTACAAGGCGCACCGGCCGCCGGCGCCTGATGATCTGATCCCGCAATTCGGCCTGATCCGCGAGGCGGTGCGCGCGTTCGACCTGCCCTGTCTGGAGCAGGCCGGCTTCGAGGCCGACGATCTGATCGCGACCTACGCGCGGGAGGCCGACGCGCGCGGCGCCACCGCGACCATCGTGTCCTCCGACAAGGACCTGATGCAGCTCGTGACCGGCAACATCATGATGTACGACACCATGAAGGATCGCCGCATCGGCATAGCAGAGGTGATCGAGAAATTCGGCGTGCCGCCGGAAAAAGTGGTCGAGGTGCAGGCGCTGGCGGGCGATTCCACCGACAACGTGCCGGGCGTGCCCGGCATCGGCATCAAGACCGCGGCGCAACTGATCGTCGAATATGGCGACCTCGAAACGCTTTTGCTGCGCGCCGGCGAAATCAAGCAGCCGAAACGGCGCGAGGCGCTGCTGGAGAATGCCGAGAAGGCCCGGATTTCGCGGCAATTGGTGCTGCTCGACGACAAGGTGAAGCTGGACGTGCCGCTCGACGAGCTGGCGGTGCACGAGCCGGACGCCCGAAAACTGATCGCGTTCCTGAAGGCGATGGAGTTTTCCACCCTTACCCGCCGCGTCGCCGAATATTCGCAGATCGATCCGGCCGACGTCACGGCGGATGCGAACAACCAGAGCGGCGGCGCTTCTGTTCCCTCCCCCCTTGTGGGGGAGGGCCAGGGAGGGGGGCGACACGAGCACAGTGCCTCCGGCCCCCTCTCCCCAACTCTCCCCCACAAGGGGGGAGGGAGCGCTCAGGGCGCCGACAAGCAGGACAAGGCATCGAGCCCCAAGGGCACGCCGATCCTGCTCGCCACCGCACGCGCCGAAGCCGCGCGAAAACTGCCGGTCGATCGCAGCAAGTACCAGACCGTTCGTAACCTCGATGAGCTGAAATCCTGGATCGCGCGCATTCATGAGACCGGCCATGTCGCGCTCGACGCCAAGGCCGACAGCATCGATCCGATGCAGGCCGAAATCTGCGGCATCGCGCTGGCGCTCGGGCCGAATGATGCCTGCTATGTCCCGCTGGCGCACAAGCAATCCGGCGGCGGCGCCGGACTGTTCGATGCGGGGCTCGCCCCGGACCAGATCAAGGCGTCTGACGCGCTGGCCGAATTGCGCCCGGTGCTGGAATCCGCGGGCATTTTGAAAATCGGCTTCAACATCAAGTTCAACGCCGTGATGTTGGCGCAGCATGGCATCACGCTGCGCAATCATGACGACGTGCAGTTGATGTCGTATGCGCTCGACGCCGGCCGCAACGCCCATGGGCTGGATACGCTCGCAGAATTGTGGCTCGGCCACGCCACGCTGACCCACGGCGAACTGACCGGCAGCGGCAAGGGAAAGCTCACCTTCGCCCAGGTTGCGATCGACCGCGCCACCACCTATTCGGCCGAAGACGCCGACGTGATCCTGCGGCTGTGGCGGGTGCTAAAACCGCGCCTGGTCGCAGAGCGCATGAATGCGGTCTACGAGACGCTGGAGCGGCCGCTGGTGCCGGTGCTGGCGCGGATGGAGCGGCGCGGCATCTCGATCGATCGTCAGGTGTTGTCGCGGCTGTCGGGCGAATTCGCGCAGACCGCGGCGCGGGTCGAGGCCGAGATCCAGCAGATCGCCGGCGAGCCGGTCAATGTCGGCAGCCCCAAACAAATTGGCGACATCATCTTCGGCAAGATGGGAATCACCGGCGGCACCAAGACCAAGACAGGCGCATGGTCCACTTCCGCGCAAATCCTCGATGACCTCGCCGAACAGGGCCACGAATTCCCGAAGAAGATTCTGGAATGGCGGCAGGTCTCGAAACTGAAATCGACCTATACCGACGCGCTGCCGGAATATGTCCATCCGCAGACCCATCGCGTTCACACCACCTACGCGCTGGCCGCGACCACCACCGGACGGCTGTCGTCGAACGAGCCGAATTTGCAGAACATTCCGGTGCGCACCGAGGACGGCCGCAAGATCCGCCGCGCCTTTATCGCGACGCCTGGTCACAGACTGGTGTCCGCAGACTATTCTCAAATTGAGTTGCGGCTGCTCGCCGAGATCGCCGACATCCCCGTGCTGAAACAAGCCTTCCGCGACGGCCTCGACATCCACGCCATGACGGCGTCGGAAATGTTCGGCGTGCCGATCAAGGACATGCCGAGCGAAGTGCGACGGCGCGCCAAGGCGATCAATTTCGGCATCATCTACGGCATCTCGGCGTTTGGGCTCGCCAACCAGCTCGGCATCGCGCGCGAGGAGGCCTCGGCCTACATCAAGAAATACTTCGAGCGTTTTCCGGGCATCCGCGCCTACATGGACGACACCAAGGAATCGTGCCGCAAGAACGGCTATGTCACCACGCTGTTCGGCCGCAAGATGTACTATCCCGACATAAAAGCCTCCAACGCCTCGGTGCGCGCCTTCAACGAACGCGCCTCGATCAACGCACGGCTGCAGGGCACCGCGGCCGACATCATCCGCCGCGCCATGATCCGGATGGAAGACGCGCTCGCCGAAAAGAAGCTCTCGGCGCAGATGCTGCTGCAGGTGCACGACGAACTGATCTTTGAAGTGCCCGACAACGAGGTGGCGAAGACGCTGCCGGTGGTGCAGCACGTGATGCAGGACGCCCCCTTCCCCGCCGTGCTGCTCTCGCTGCCGCTGCAGGTCGACGCAAGAGCGGCGAACAACTGGGATGAGGCGCATTAAAACAGACCGTCATCGCCGGCTTGACCGGGCGACGACGGATTTTTGGCAATATTCGACCAACATCCGCGCCAATTACGAAATGGCATCGTAGCGCCATGCGCGCTAGACAAAAACCCATCCGGTCCGCGAGTCCGCCATGCCCCATCTCACCGCCCTGCTCGGCTTTGCCCTGATCTCGTTCGGCATGGTGCTGACGCCCGGCCCGAACATGGTCTATCTGATCTCGCGCTCGATCACGCAAGGGCCGGCGGCCGGGATCGTTTCGCTCGGCGGGGTGGCGCTGGGGTTTATCTTCTACATGCTGTGCGCGGCGTTCGGCATTACCGCGTTCCTGTTCGCGGTGCCCTATGCCTACGACGCGCTGCGGTTCGCGGGCGCGGCGTATCTGCTGTGGCTGGCATGGCAGGCCGTGAAGCCCGGCGGGCGCTCGCCGTTCCAGGTGCGCAAGCTCAAGGAGGATGGCCCGCGAAAGCTGTTCGCGATGGGATTCGTCACCAATCTGCTCAATCCGAAGATCGCGATGCTGTATCTGGCGCTGCTGCCGCAATTCATCGATCCGGCGCAGGGCAGCGTGCTGACGCAGTCGCTGGTGCTGGGCGCGATCCAGATCGCGATCAGCGTTTCCGTCAACGCGATGATCGCGCTCGCCGCGGGCTCGATCGCGCTGTTCCTCGGCACGCGGCCGAGCTGGCTATTGGTGCAGCGCTATCTGATGGGCACCGTGCTCGCGGGCCTTGCGATGAAGATGGCGTTCGAGGCGCGAAGGGCCTAGCCGTCATCGCCGCTCAATCCAGCTTGGCTTCCATGCCGCGCTTGGTGGCGGGGCGGGCCATCAGCGTTTCGTACCAGCGCTTGACGTGCGGAAAGTCGGCCAGATCGACCTTGTGGCGCGGATGCCGCCAGGCCCATCCCAAGATGGCAAAATCCGCCACCGACAATTCGCCGGCGACGAATTCGCAGGTCGCGAGCCGGCGGTCGAGCACGCCATAGAGCCGGCGCGTCTCCGCCATGTAGCGCTTCAGGCCGTAGGCGCGGTCCTGCTCGTTCTCCAGCGCGATGAAATGATGCACCTGCCCCGGCATCGGCCCGAAACCGCCCATCTGCCACATCAGCCATTCCAGCACGGGAATACGCTCGATCAGCGGTTTCGGCAGGAATTTGCCGGTCTTCTCGCCGAGATAGAGCAGGATGGCGCCGGACTCGAAAATGCTGACGCGTTGGCCGCCGGGACCATCGGGATCGACGATCGCCGGGATCTTGTTGTTGGGGCTGATCGCGAGAAACGAAGGCGCCATCTGCTCGCCCTTGGAGATATTGATGGGGATCACCTTGTAGGCAAGGCCCATCTCCTCAAGTGCTACGCTGATCTTGCGGCCGTTCGGCGTGTTCCAGGTGTGGAGTTCGATGGTCATGTTGCGTTTCCCCGCGAAAAGGCGAGGTATCCAGTACAGGGAAGCCCAGGGCGGTACAATCGGCGTTTGGGCCGACGCTGCCTGCGCCCGCGTGCTGTTGACGGGGCGATTTCCGCGCTGGAATGTCGCGGACGACGCCGATAGATTGCGCCCCACCCTTAAAGCCCAGAGAACGAAACCTTGTCCAAATCAGCCTCCCGCGCCCGCCTCGCCGAGATCATCCGCAAGCGTTCGTTCGGCCGCGGCGAGATCACGCTGGCGTCGGGCCGCAAGAGCGACTTCTATTTCAACCTGAAGCCGACCATGCTCGATCCCGAAGGCGCGGCGCTGCTGGCGGAATTGGCCTATGAAACGCTGAAGGATGACCGCCTCGACTATATCGGCGGGCTCGAGATGGGCGCGGTGCCGCTGGCCGGCGCGCTCGCGCAGCTGTCCTGGCTCAAGGGCCATCCGATCGCGGCGTTCTTCGTGCGCAAGAAGCCGAAGGAGCACGGCGCGCGGCTCGCGGTCGAGGGTCTTGCGAAGGGCGAGAGCCTGCAAGGCAAGCGCATCGTGATCGTCGAGGACGTCACCACGACCGGCGGCTCGGCGCTGAAAGCCGCCGAAGCCGTCAAGGACGCCGGCGGCGACGTCGTGCTGGTGCTGACCATGGTCGACCGCGAAGAAGGCGCGACGGAAGCGTTCGCCGAGGCCGGCCTTGCGTTCCGCTCGCTGTACAAGGCGACGGAGTTTTTGAAGGATTGAGAGCGGCACGCCAGATCGGCGTGTCCCGGACACGATGCAGCCTGCACAAAGCGCGCTCACGCGCGTCTTCACGCGCTATGGCTTCGCAAAGCCGGGACCCGGCTCCACAATGTGGCCCCGGATCAGCAGCGCACCGCAAGCGCGCTGCGCTGCATCCGGGGCACGCGCATCCGCACTTTCTTTTCGCCACCCCGGCCCTTGCACACCGCTCGTTTACCATCCCGAATTAAGGTGAATCAGGGCTGAAGCGTCCTGCTTCAGGCGCCCAGGTTTCTGTTGCGTTCGGGTGGAGTTCGCGTTGCGTACAGAGTGGAATGAACGGCGCATGCGGCGCTGCGTAAAACTTGTTGCCGCATTTGCGCTGGCCGGCGGCTTGATCGTGGCGCCGCGCGCGGCGTCCGCCGAGGGGCTGTTCGACTTCCTGTTCGGCGGCCTCAAGCAGCAGCATCAGGCTCCGCCGCAGGCCAGCTTCTTCGCCGATCCGTCCGCCACCCCGCAGGCACCGCCGGTCCGCACATCCGGCGGCTCCGGACCCGCATTTTGCGTGCGCAGCTGCGACGGCCGCTATTTTCCGCTGTCGCGCGGCAACGCCTCGCCGGTGCAGCTGTGCCAGGCATTTTGCCCGGCCAGCCCGACAAAGGTTTTCTACGGCAGCAATATCGACGGCGCCATGTCGGCCAACGGCGAACGCTACGCCGACAGCGAGAACGCCTTTGCCTATCGCAAGGCGATGCGCGCGGATTGTACCTGCAATGGCCGCGATTCCGCCGGCCTCGCGCCGGTTGATCTGACGCTCGACACCTCGCTGCGCGCCGGCGACGTGATCGCCACCACCGACGGCCTCGTCGCTTATTCCGGCGTTCGGGTCGGCAACAACCAGACCGCCGAATTCACCCCGGTTGCGTCCTATCCGGGGCTAACAGCGGAAGTCCGCGCCCGTCTCGGCGAGATGAAGGTGGCGCCGGTCAGCGCTGAAATGATCGCCGACGAGGCGCCGTCTGCCACGACCATCGTTGCGCCGACGGCGCTGCCTAAGTCGGCGATCGCTCCCGGCAAGCGCGCCGAGGCGAATTAGAGACCTTCCACAACATCCGCCTCATGGTGAGGAAGCGCGCTCCTCATCAGGATGAGGGCAGAAGACGCTCACCGTCCGACGATGACGCCGATCACGTTCGGCGCGGCGAGGTATTTTTCCTCGATCGCCGCGCGCGCCGCCGTGCGGTTTTCCGGCGTCAGCAGGCCGCGCTTCTCGGCGAGGATCATCCAGCAATAACCCCACCAGTCCGTCAGCATGCCGTTGTCGTCGATCAGGTCGTAGCCCTGCTCGGCGGCGAAGATGCGCGCATGCGCCTCGTCGAGCGTATCGAGCCAGGCGTGGTCGGCGGTTGAAAACAGATCGTCGCTGAAATCGTCCGTGGTGTAGCCCCACACCGACAGGCAGACCGCGTTGAATTCACGGTCGATCTGGTCGTCGTCGACCACCCGGTGGCGCGAGGCCTGATGCAGCCGCGACAGCGAGCGCGCGAAGTCGGCGATGCGGGTGAGAGCGAATTGATCGAAGGCGATGGTGGACATATAGTCCTCGAAATCCCAGAGTGACCCCAGATATTGTGTCGGCCTAGCGCCGAATCACAATGATATATCAATCACTTGCTAAAGTGTTCTTAATTTGTTCCAGTCAACCTAGATTAGCGACGGGGGCGGAGGAGCGCTGTGAACAAGGCGCAGGCCACCAAGATTCACAAGCGGTCAACAGAACCCTTAGAAAGGTTGATGAGGCGTTATCCGAACTGAGCGCGCAAAACCGCGCCGCATTTTCCGGGCCGATGGCCGAGCTATGGTTTCGCCTGCATGGCAAGGCTTTGCGGGTGATCTACACCCGATATCCTGAATTGCAGCCAATCCCCGATCACTTCGACGAAATAAGCAGTGATCTGCAATGGAAAGACGTGACGCTGCCGAGGGATATTTCGGCAGCCGATCTCGATGCCGTCATTTTGTCGAAGCTGAAGCCACGCTCCCTGAAGGTCGCGAAGATCATCGGCGATGTGGTGGAAGCCTTTCGCGAACGGGAATTATCCATCGACGCGGACATTGTCAGTGCTCGAATTCGCTGGCTCGCCGACGTCGGCCGGATCGAAAGCATCGGCGGCCTTCGCAAATGGGGCTTCAGCGAGATAGCGCTGAAGGGCTGACACTACTACTCGTCGTCCCGGCCACCGAGACGGGACCCACAAGCGTCAGAGATTTCGCGAGGCCGAGGCTTTTCCGGAAGGGCCATGAGCACAGCGGGCGCCTATTGCCGCAGCCAAAGTGAGCTAGATCACCTCGCGAAAAACGCCCCTCGAACTCGGCTTATCGATCATGCGTCTACAGGGCATCAGAAGGGAATGGTCCCTTGCTAGTCAGGAGAACGAGCATGGAAAATCAGCAGATCGCCTCACTTTCGATTGAGGAACTCGACGCCGTCTCGGGAGGTATGAAGAACAATGAAACCGAAGCTTGGCAGACGGTCATGAACGGCATGATCCAAGGAATCTGGGGCCATCAAGACTATGGGCACGAATGCGTGAATCTCAGGGGCGACGTCCCGGCGCCTTGCCCTGGGCACTAACCCGGCCCTGCGCCGAGGCCGCCTCAGTCGGCGGCCTCTTTCATTGCAGCTTCAAATCTCTTTATACTTGGCAGAGCCGCTGTCACGGAACATACTTGGCAGAGCCGCTGTCACGGAACGCTTTACATCGGCATCACCGACAATCTGATGAGGCTCCAATCAGCATCGCCCCGCTCAGAATTCGTCAAAAAATCCCGCGTGCGCACTCTGGTGCATGTGGAGGAATTCGCTTCACCACAAAAGCCATCGCGCGCGAGCAGCAATTGAAAAACGGGCGGCATGAGGGGAAGATTCAACTGATCGAGAAGAACAATTGCGAATGGGGTGATCTGTCCCATTTCCTATGAGCGCTGTGTGAGCCCGGCTCAAGGCCGGGACCCCCAAGCGTCAGCGTTTCGCGAGTTCGAAACAACAAATGCGATTGAAGCGACCTATCCGTTTGCTTTGGACGCTGTACAGGACCCGGCCCGAGGCCGGGACGACGCGATAGATAACCTCGCCGCCTTCGCCGCTCACATGCCCGACAGCAGTTTGCCGCCGCAATAATTGGCGTAGAATTTTCCGCCGCATTGGTGGCGGATCGCGGCGCAGCGGGCCGCGGCGGAGGCGTTGGCGGGGACGCTGAACGAGCAGCTCAGCCCGTCGGCGCTGCGGCCCGTTTTGTTGGCGGCGAAGGCCGCGCTGGATGCGCTGATGCAGCAAATCAACAGTGCGGCGACGGCGATTTCGATCAGCAATCTCATGGCCGGGTTCCCTTCCTGTTGCCGCAATATCGCGGCTTTGCGAGGTGTTTATATCACCGAAGTCCCGTGGTGTGCCGGTGGCGAATCGGCCCGGGATTTGCATAAAAATCATGCACCTTTGCACCGATGGAACCCGGCGCGGGTTTCGATCCCGGTGCAAGGCGCGTATCATTCGCTGTCAGTCTCATTCGCGGGGTGAACATTGCCAGATCCATCTTTCCCGGCCCATTTTCCCGCGCTCGACCAGCCGATCGACGAACTGGCGCTGATCGAGATCAAGGGCGCGATCCTCGCCAAGCTGCGGCTCGCGATCGGCAAGGAAGCAGGCATGGCCAATCGCCATGATTGGTACAAGGCCGCCGCATTGGCGCTGCGCGACCGCATCGTGCACCACTGGCTCACCGCCGACAAAGCGAGCTACGACGCCGGCCGCAAGCGGGTCTATTACCTCAGCCTGGAATTCCTGATCGGACGGCTGTTCACCGACGCGCTCAACAACATGGGCCTGCTGCCGGTGTTCGAGGCGGCGCTCGGCGATCTCGGCGTTTCGCTATCGGACCTGCGCAAATGCGAGCCGGACGCCGCGCTCGGCAATGGCGGCCTCGGGCGGCTGGCTGCCTGCTTCATGGAAAGCATGGCGACGCTCGCGATCCCCGCGATCGGCTACGGCATCCGTTACGATTTCGGCCTGTTCCGCCAGATCATCTCGCAGGGCTGGCAGCACGAATATCCCGACGAATGGCTCGGCTTCGGCAACCCCTGGGAATTCCAGCGGCCGGCGGTGGTCTACCACGTGCATTTCGGCGGCGGCGTCGAGCGCATCACCGACCCTAACGGCCGCGAACGCGCGATCTGGCATCCGGCGGAAACCATCCAGGCGGTCGCCTATGACACGCCGATCGTCGGCTGGCGCGGCCAGCACGTCAACGCGCTGCGGCTGTGGTCGGCCCGCTCGCCCGACCCCTTGAAACTCGACATCTTCAATTCAGGCGACTATCTCGGCGCGGTCGCCGAGGAGGCGCGCGCGGAATCGATCTGCAAATTCCTCTACCCGAACGACGAGAGCCCTGCGGGGCGCGAGTTGCGGCTGCGGCAGGAATATTTCTTCGTCTCGGCCTCGCTGCAGGATCTGGTGCAGCGCCACCTCGCCTCCGACGGACAGTTGCGCAGCCTGGCGACGAAAGCCGCGGTGCAGCTCAACGACACCCATCCGAGCCTCGCCGTCACCGAACTGATGCGCATCCTGGTCGACCTGCATAATTTCCGTTGGGACGAGGCCTGGAAGATCACGGTCGCGACGCTGTCCTACACCAACCACACGCTGCTGCCGGAGGCGCTGGAGACCTGGCCGGTGGAACTGTTCGAGCGGCTGCTGCCGCGGCATCTCGACATCATCTACCGTATCAATGTCGCGCATCTGGCGCTGGCCGATGCGCGCTGCCCCGGCGACGTCGATTTCCGCGCCTCGGTGTCGCTGATCGACGAGAAATCCGGCCGCCGGGTGCGGATGGGACAGCTCGCCTTTGTCGGCTCGCACCGCATCAACGGCGTCTCGGCGATGCATTCCGAGCTGATGAAGGAGACCGTGTTCGAAGATCTCAATCATCTTTACCCGGGCCGCATCACCAACAAGACCAACGGCATCACCTTCCGCCGCTGGCTGATGCTGGCCAATCCGAGACTGACCGATCTGCTGCGCCGGGTGTGCGGCGAAGCCGTGCTCGACGATCCCGCGCAACTGCAACGGATCGAGGCGCTCGCCAGCGACAATGCGTTCCAGCAGCAATTCCGCAAGGTCAAGCACCACAACAAGCTGGCGCTGGCGCGGCTGATCGGCGAACGGCTCAACGTCATGGTCGATCCGTCGGCTTTGTTCGACGTCCAGATCAAGCGCATCCACGAATACAAGCGGCAGTTGCTCAATATCCTGGAAGCGATCGCGCTGTACCAGGCGATCAAGGACGAGCCGCAGCGCAACTGGGTGCCGCGCGTAAAAATCTTCGCCGGCAAGGCGGCGGCGAGCTACCGCTACGCCAAGCTGATCATCAAGCTGATCAACGACGTCGCGGAGATCGTCAACAATGACCCCGTGGTCGCCGGCCGCCTGAAGATCGCGTTCCTCGCCGACTACAATGTCAGCCTCGCCGAGGTGATCATCCCCGCCGCCGACATCTCCGAGCAGATCTCGACCGCAGGCATGGAAGCTTCCGGCACCGGCAACATGAAACTGGCGCTGAACGGCGCGCTGACTATCGGCACGCTCGACGGCGCCAATATCGAGATCCGCGACCATGTCGGCGCGGAAAACATCGCGATTTTCGGCATGGAGGCGATGGACGTGATGGTGCGGCGCAAGCAGGGGCTGGATGCCACCGACGTGATCCGGAATTCGCCGCGGTTGTCGCGCGCCATCAACGCCATCGGCAGCGGCGAGTTCTCGCCCGACGATCCCGGCCGGTTTGAATCGATCGCGCATGCGCTGCGCTATCTCGACCATTACATGGTCAGCGCCGATTTCGATTCCTATTACGAGGCCCAGCGCGGCATCGACGCGCGCTGGCAGGTGATGCCGGCATGGACCCGCGCCAGCATTCTCAACGTGGCGCGGATGCCGTGGTTCTCCTCCGACCGCACCATCCGCGAATATGCCGACGATATCTGGAACGTGCCGGTACGCGGCGTCCAGCCGTCGGCAGTAGCGGCGGCCCAGCGCGGTGCGACGCGCTGAAGCAGAACCGTCATGCATTGGAATCGTCATGCCCGGGCTTGACCCGGGCATCCACGTCTTGACAGTTTCGCCGCAAGGAAGACGTGGATGGCCGGGACAAGCCCGGCCCTGACAAAGGATCGATTTTCATGCTGGCGCCTGCCAATCACGTGTTCGACGACGCCACCCGGATAATCGCCGGCGATTCCGCGTGGCAAGGACAATGCGGCGAGGATTACTACGCCTTTGTCGGCCAGTTCGGCGGCGCGACCGCCGCCACCATCCTGCGGGCGCTGATCGAGCATCCGGAACGGTCCGGCGATCCCTTGGCGCTGACCGTCAATTTCTGCGCGCCGGTCACCAGGGGCGAATTCGATCTCGACATCCGCCTGGTCAAGGCCAACCGCTCGTCGCAGCATTGGTCGGTCGAGATGACGCAGGACAAGGCCGGCGTGGTGACGCTGGCCACCGCCGTTTTCGCCGAGCGCCGCCCGTCATGGTCGCACCAGCCGGTGGCGTTTCCGCAAGCCACCGCTTTCGAGAAGACGCTGCCCTACACCAAGATCTCGATGCCCTGGGTCAAGCAGTATGATTTCCGTTTCGTCGAGGGCGAGCCGAAGATCGGCTCTTCGATGCAGACCATCCCGGCCAGCGCATTCTCAAAGCTCTGGATCGGCGACCACGCGCCGCGCAAGATCGACATGCCGTCGCTGATGTCGATGTCGGATGCGTTCTTCGGCCGGATATTTCATGCCCGCAACGAACTGGTGCCACTCGGCACAGTGTCGATGACGACTTATTTCCACACCTCGGCCGAGGACCTCGCGGCGGAGGACATCACGCGGCTGCTGGCCACCGCCGACGCCAAAATCTTCCACAAGAGCTATGGCGACCAGAACGGCGAATTGTGGTCGCCGAACGGGCGGCTGCTCGCGACCACGACCCAGATCACCTATTTCAAGGCGTAGGGCCGATGGCTGCGACCGAGAGCCCGCAACAGCCAACAATCGCGCTGCTCGGCGTGCCCATCGAGATCGGCGCCGGGCAAGCCGGCACGCTGATGGGCCCCGCGGCGCTGCGCACGGCCGGCATCGCGCGGGTACTGGAGCAATTGGGGCATGCGATCGAGGACCACGGCGACATGGCGAAGCCCGCGATCTCTGCCTCCGCTGCCCCACCGGCCAATGCCAGGTATTATGACGAAGTGAATGCCTGGGTTCGTGCGCTCAGCGAGCGCGCCTTCGCGATCGCGCAGAGCGGCGCGATTCCGATCTTCATGGGCGGCGATCACTCGCTGTCGATGGGATCCGTCAACGGCGTCGCGCGCTACTGGCAGCAGGAACAACATCGCCCGCTGTTCGTGCTGTGGCTGGACGCCCATGCCGACTACAACACGCCCGCCACCACGCTGACCGGCAACATGCACGGCATGTCGGCGGCGTTCCTGTGCGGCGAGGAAGGCCTCGACGATCTGCTCGGCGGCGGGCCGCGCGTCTCGATCACGCCGGACCAGCTCGATCTGTTCGGCATCCGCTCGATCGATCCGCTGGAAAAGCAACTGGTGCGCGAGCGGCGTATTGCGACCGCCGACATGCGCGCGATCGACGAGTTCGGCGTCGGCGTGCTGATCCGCAAGGTGATCGAACGGGTCAAGGCCAGCAATGGCGTGCTGCATCTCAGCTTCGACGTCGATTTCCTCGATCCCGCGATCGCGCCCGGCGTCGGCACCACGGTGCCGGGCGGCGCGACCTATCGCGAGGCGCACCTGATCATGGAGCTGCTGCACGACTCCGGGCTGGTGCGTTCGGTCGATATCGTGGAGCTCAATCCGTTCCTCGACGAACGCGGCCGCACCGCGCGCGTCGCGGTCGAACTGATCGGCAGCCTGTTCGGCCTGCAGATCACCGATCGACCGACGCCGAGCAATGCGGTGTTGAGGGATGGGATTGGCGAATAGCGAGCGAGACCACGAGGGGTTGCTGCGCGCAACCCCTATCCGCTACTCCCCATTCGCCATTCGCCGCTTTACTCCGCCGCGAGCTTCACTTCCGGCGCAGCCGCTCGGACGTCGGCGTCGACCTGCGCTTCGAACTTGGCAAAGTTCTTCTGGAACATGCCGACCAGTGCACGCGCGGTCTTGTCGAATTCGGCCTTGTCGGCCCAGGTCTTGATCGGATCGAGGATGTGCGGTTCGACGCCGGGCAGCGAGGTCGGCACCGCGAAGCCGAAATATTTGTCGGTGCGGAAATCGGCGTTGCGCAAGCTGCCGTTCAGCGCCGCGGTCAACAGCGTCCGTGTCGCCTTGATCGGCATGCGGCGGCCGGTGCCGTATTTGCCGCCGGTCCAGCCGGTGTTGACCAGCCAGCAATCGACGCCATGCTTGGCGATCAGGTCGCGCAGCAAATTGCCGTAGACTGAGGGATCGCGCGGCAGGAACGGCGAACCGAAGCAGGTCGAGAATTCCGGCTGCGGCTCGTTGCCGAGGCCGCGCTCGGTGCCGGCCACCTTGGCGGTGTAGCCGGACAGGAAGTGATACATCGCCTGCGCCGGCGTCAGTTTTGCGATCGGCGGCATCACGCCGAACGCGTCGGCGGCCAGCATCACCAGATTCTTCGGATGGCCGGCGCGGCCGGAGCGCGAGGCGTTGGGGATGAACTCGAGCGGATAGGCTGAGCGGGTGTTTTCGGTCTTCGAGCCGTCGTCGAAATCCGGCACGCGGGTGTTCTTGTCCAGCACCACGTTTTCCAGCACCGCGCCGAACCGCTTGCTGGCGGCATAGATCTCGGGCTCGGCTTCTTCCGACAGCTTGATGCACTTGGCGTAGCAGCCGCCCTCGAAGTTGAAGATGCCGTGCTCGCTCCAGCCGTGCTCGTCGTCACCGATCAACGTGCGCTTCGGATCGGCCGACAGCGTGGTCTTGCCGGTGCCGGACAGGCCGAAGAAGATCGCGGCATCGCCGTCGGGGCCGACATTGGCCGAGCAATGCATCGGCATCACGCCCTTTTCGGGCAGATAATAGTTCAGCGTGGTGAACACGCTCTTCTTCATCTCGCCGGCATAATAAGACCCGCCGATCAGGACGATCTTGCGGGCGAAGTCGATCGCCACGACGTTTTCCGATTTACAGCCGTGACGCTTGGGATCGGCGCGGAAGCTCGGCACGTCGATGATGGTCAATTCCGGCACGAAGTTTTTCAGCTCCGAGGCCTCGGGGCGGATCAACAGCGTGCGGATGAACAGCGAGTGCCAGGCGAGTTCGGTGAAGACGCGGGTCTTGATCCGGTGGGTCGGGTCGGCGCCGCCGTAGAGATCCTGCGCGAACAGCGTCATGCCTTCGGCGTGTCTCAGGAAATCGGCATACAGCGTCGAAAACTGCTCGGACGTGATCGACTGGTTGCCGGCCCACCACATGTTCTTGTCGGTGGTGGCGTCGCGCACCGTGAACTTGTCCTTCGGGCTGCGGCCGGTGAACACGCCGGTGTCCGCGCACAGCGCGCCGTCGGAAGACAGCACGGCTTCGCCCTTTTGCAGCGAATGCTCATAAAGCTGCGGCGCGCCGAAATTCCAGTTAACGCCCTTGAGATTTTTTAAGCCGAATTTGTCGGCGCCGAAGGCACCGTTATGCACGCCCGTCTCTTGCACGAAGAACCTCCTCGAACCCGCGTATCTCCGGCGCGAATGCCGCCAAGCGCGCCTGTCGTCGCGGTGACCTCTATATAGCCTTCCGGCCTTGGTCCTGCGACCTAATACTGATGAACGCCGGGCTTGCCAAGCCGATCCGTTCATTTTGGTTTATTGCAAGACGTTCCGGTTTTTGCTCAAGCACTTGCTGCAGCGCGGGCTAGATCGGCAAGGTCTTTGAGCGTTTGCCGCAGCGCGGCAGGGGTCGAAATTCGCTGCGGAAAATCCAGCCGCAACGTCGTATCACCGGCCTGCATGTCGATTCCATCGGGGTCGCAGCCGGTGCAGCGCCAGTCCGCTGTCGCTGCGCCCAATAGCCGCGTCGCGTAGAGCGCCATCGCGTCGCGGTGATCGGCGTTCATGTGCTCGACGGCGTCCTGCTCGGCCTCCAGCAGCGAGGCGGCGTCCGCGAGATCGGTCAAAAACTGCGCCGGTTTCAGGTCCACAATCCGGCCAAAACCCGCCACCAGATGCGCACCCGAGGGGCGGATTCGGAAGAACGAAAAATCCTTAAATTCTACAAAGGCTTCCGCCGACGGATGGGCGTTGAGGTAGCGCCGGCGCAAGACCTGCGCATCGTCGCCGGCCGGTTCCGCTAGGCCGGCCAGCATGATCCGGGCGCCCTCCAGCGGGTCGCCCGCGGCGCGCTCGTCGAGCATCAGCGACACCCTGGAGTCAGCCAGGATGTTCTCCGTATGCAGCGCCAGCTGCGAAATCAGCAAAATCGGCGAGCCGTCGGGATGGCTCGCAACGTTAACCAGCGAGCAGTAGGGGTCGCCGCTGCCGGCCATCAGGGTCGCCAACGCCCCTTGCCGGCTGCGCCGCAGCAGCGACCGGGCCAGCCTTGAAGGGTTAAAATCAGCGCTGGGCTGCATCGATCCTGTCCCGGCATCTCATTGCAAAACGAGCCTTTTTTGGGCTATCATGGTATCCATATAAGTTGGAACCAACGCCGCGTCTGCGGCGTTTTGCGGAACTCGGTCACACTTCAGCCCAGCTTGCATTGCTCGTTGACCGGGTTCAAAGCCCAACTGCGCGGCGCATCGCTGGATAGCCCGCCGCTCCAGCCACACGTTTTCGAAAGCAGGCTCATGCCCACAATCGCCTTGGTCGATGACGACCGCAACATCCTCACATCGGTCTCGATCGCGCTGGAAGCCGAAGGCTACCGTATCATGACCTATACGGATGGCGCCTCGGCTCTCGACGGCTTTCGCACCAGCCAGCCGGATCTCGCGATCCTCGACATCAAGATGCCGCGCATGGACGGCATGGAGACGCTGCGGCGGCTGCGGCAGAAATCGGATTTGCCGGTGATTTTCCTGACCTCGAAGGACGAGGAGATCGATGAATTGTTCGGCCTCAAAATGGGCGCCGACGATTTCATCCGCAAGCCGTTCTCGCAGCGCCTCTTGGTCGAGCGCGTCAAGGCGGTGCTGCGGCGCGCGGCGCCAAAGGATCCGACCGCCGTGCCCAAGGAGACCGACGCCAAGGCGCTGGATCGCGGGCTGCTGCGCATGGACCCCGAGCGCCACACCTGCACCTGGAAGAACGAGGCGGTGACGCTGACGGTGACGGAATTCCTGATCCTGCAGGCGCTCGCGACCCGCCCGGGCGTGGTGAAGAGCCGCAACGCGCTGATGGACGCGGCGTATGACGACCAGGTCTATGTCGACGACCGCACCATCGACAGCCACATCAAGCGGCTGCGCAAGAAGTTCAAGGTGGTGGACGACGATTTCGAGATGATTGAAACCCTGTACGGCGTCGGCTACCGCTTCAAGGAAACCTGAGCCGAAAAGCCGCTCTTCGCGGCTTCCGGCGCATGCATTGTTAACACACGGCGCCATCCGTTCGGGATAGGATGGGGTCAAGTACCTTTCGCCAAAAGGCGCATCGCAAGACGTTTCGAAACAACCCGCAAGTTCCGCCATTGCTCGATCGAACGCAGCCTGATTCGAACCTGAACGACGAGGACGGTTCGTCCCTCCGCGCGGATTCCGCTGCGAGCGACAGCCCGCGCGGCAAAGGCTGGCAGGCGCCGCTGAACTGGCTGCACCGCACCGGGCAGTTTTTCCTGGCGCTGTCGTTTTCCAGCCTGACCCGCCGGATCGTCTCGCTCAATCTCGCCGGCCTCGTCGCTCTGGTGGCGTGCATTCTCTATTTGTCGCAGTTTCGCGCCGGGCTGATCGACGCGCGCGCGCAGAGCCTGCAGGTCTCGGCCGAGATCATCGCGGGCGCGATCGCGGCCTCCGCCACCGTCGACACCAACACCATCACCATCGACCCCGACCGCCTGGCCGACCTCAAGACCGGCGAGACCTATGGCGCGCCGGACGATTATTCGGGACTGGATTTTCCGATCAATCCGGAGCGCGTCGCGCCGGTACTGCGGCGATTGATCTCGCCGACCAATACCCGCGCCCGCATCTACGACCGCGACGGCGGGCTGATCCTCGACAGCCGCAGCCTTTACGGCAAGGGCGACGTGATGCGGTTCGAACTGCCGCCGCCGTCGGAAGGCAAGCCGAGCCTGTTCGACCGGACCATGATCGCGATCCGCACCTGGCTCAATCGCGGCGACCTGCCGCTCTACCGCGAACTCGGCCCGGACAAAGGCAAGGGTTACCAGGAAGTCGCCCAGGCGCTCGACGGCCAAAAAAGCAGCATGGTGCGCATCAACGAGCGTGGCGAGGTGATCGTGTCGGTGGCGGTGCCGGTGCAGCGCTTCCGCGAAGTCTACGGCGCCTTGATGCTTTCGACCCAGGGCGGCGACATCGACCAGATGGTCACCGCCGAACGGCTCGCGATCCTGAAGGTCGGCGGCGTCGCCTCGGCGGTCATGATCGTGCTGTCATTGCTGCTGGCCAGCACCATCGCCGGACCGGTGCGCCGGCTCGCCGACAGCGCCGAACGGGTCCGCCGCCGCATCCGCACCCGGGTCGAGATTCCCGATTTCACCCGCCGCCGCGACGAGATCGGCCATCTCTCCGGCGCGCTGCGCGACATGACCGGCGCGCTCTATAACCGTATCGAGGCGATCGAGATGTTCGCCGCCGACGTCGCCCATGAATTGAAGAACCCGCTGACGTCGCTGCGCTCGGCGGTCGAAACGCTGCCGCTGGCGCGCAACGAGAACAGCCGCGCGCGGCTGCTCGCGGTGATCGAGCACGACGTCAAGCGGCTCGACCGGCTGATCTCCGACATTTCGGACGCCAGCCGGCTCGATGCCGAATTGCAGCGGCAGGACATGGTGCCGGTCGACCTGCGCCGCCTGTTGACCACGCTGACCTCGGTCGCCAACGAAACCAAGCTCGGCCACGATGTCGGCGTCCAGGCCCGTTTCGAGGGCCGCAGCGCCAACGACAGCTTCTCGGTACCGGGCCATGATTCACGGCTCGGTCAGGTGATCTCGAATCTGCTGGTCAACGCCCAGTCGTTCTCCAATGCCGGCGGCAAGGTGCGGATAACCTGCCGCCGGGTGCGGTCGGAAATCGAGATCGTGGTCGACGACGACGGACCGGGGATTCGCGAGGACGCGCTGGAGCGCATCTTCGAGCGGTTTTACACCGACCGGCCGCATCAGGGATTCGGGCAGAATTCGGGGCTCGGGCTGTCGATCTCCAAACAGATCATCGAAGCCCATGGCGGCCGCATCTGGGCGGAAAACCGTCCCGGCCCGGCCAATGCCGACGGCGAGGTCACCGTGGCCGGCGCCCGCTTTGTGGTCCGCCTGCCCTCGCCCGCGCCATGAGCGGCGTGGCTAACGCCAGCATCCATGCTTCGGCAGTACTTGTCGGCGCGCGGGCCGTGCTGATCCGCGGGCCCTCCGGGGCCGGCAAATCGCGCCTCGCCTTCGATCTCATCCTGGCCGGGCGAACGGGGCAAATCCCCCCTTCCGTGCTGGTCGGCGACGACCGCGTGCATCTATGGACCAGCGCAGGCCAACTGATGGTCGGCCCGGCGCCGCAGCTTTCAGGCCTGATCGAGGTTCGGGGGCTCGGCATTCGCCGCTGCGCGTTCGCCGCCGAGGCCCTCCTCGGCCTGGTGGTCGATCTGGCAGCCGCCGACGCCGAACGGCTGCCTGCGCCGGAAAAACTGCTGACACGCATTCATGGTGTGGAGGTACCGCGAATCCCCGTGGAATCGGGCTTTGCGGCGCTTCCGCTGGTTGCGGCGATGCTGACGACAACCCAAAGTACTGAAACGGCGTCCCTTTCCACGGATTGTGCGAAGGGAATTGGTAACCATATGAGGCCCAGTATCGCGACCGAATAGGCCGGCGCCGACTCCCCTGTATGTCCAAATTTCCGGGAGAATCGCGAAGATCCCCTCTTGCGCGGGGGACCTGGATGGTCAAAGTGGCGCGTTCGTGCGGTGCACCAAAAAGCACCCGCGAGGAGTTTCCGATGATTGGTCTAGTACTTGTGACCCATGGGCGCCTTGCCGACGAGTTCAAGGCGGCGCTTGAACATGTCATGGGTCCACAAAAGCAAATCGAAGCCGTGACGATTGGAGCCGAGGACGACTCCGATTTGTGCCGCAGCGACATCATTGAAGCGGTCAACCGCGTCGACAGCGGCGATGGCGTTGCGATCCTCACCGACATGTTCGGCGGCACACCGTCCAACCTTGCGATCTCCTGCATGAGCCGTCCGAAAGTGGAAGTGCTGGCAGGGATCAATCTTCCGATGCTGGTGAAGCTCGCCAAGGTCCGCGAAGAACGCTCGCTTCCCGATGCGATCTCGATGGCGCAGGAAGCCGGCCGCAAATACGTCACCATCGCCAGCCGCGTTCTCGCAGGCAAATGAGCGAAGACGACGCGCCGTCCGAGAACACCACCGGCGCCGCTGTCCCGCCGGACGCGATATCCCGCGAAATGCCGATCCTCAACAAGCGCGGTTTGCACGCGCGGGCTTCGGCGAAGTTCGTCCAGATGGTCGAGCGCTTCAACGCCGAGGTCTGGGTGACCCGCGGCAACGAGACGGTCGGCGGCACCTCGATCATGGGACTGATGATGCTATCGGCCGGACCGGGCACGACGATTACGGTTTCCGCTGCCGGCCCCGAGGCCGAAGCCGCCATCCTTGCGATCGGCGAGCTGGTGGCCGGCAAGTTCAACGAAGAAGGCCCGGAGCCATAGGCCATGCGCGCTTAAGCCGCTCGCATAGAGGTAACGCGCGCTATTTTCCCGGCGGCACGATGTAGACTTTCCAGGTCGTCGACGGACCCGAATGTCCGTGGAAGAAGCGCCGCGTGGTCATCAGCAGGGTTTCCGCATTGGGCGCATTGGCCGCCATCCACTTCTCGAAGGCCGGCAACCGGTCGTCCTTGTTATCGAAGATGCCGATGAAGCCGAGCCGCTTGGCCTCTTCGAGCGAGGTCAGTCCGGACGACCAGATTTCGCCGGGCGTATAAGTCAGGGGATGATCGGGGCTATAGAACGTCATGGTATCGCCGATGTCGGTGGGGGCGGCGACCACCGCCCAGCGCGAACCAAAACGCTGGCGCCAGGTTTCCGTCAGCTCGCGGGCGAGTTCGGATTTCGCGCTGTAGCCCGCGGCACTATTGGGATAATCGGCCAGCGTTCGCGACTCGATGGAGGGCGCGGCCACTAGCGTCGCGAGCGTGATCACAAGCCAGATCATCGTGAGATCGAACAGCGCGATTTTCGGCAGCCGCAGCCGGGGGATCGCGACCAGCGCCAGCGGCACCAGGAAGAACAGCGAGATGCCCCAATCGGTCTTCAGATAAATCATGAAAGCCAGCGCGCCGAGCGGCGGCCCGATCGCGACCACGGTCTGGGCGATCCAGACATTGAGCGCCTGCGATCCGTTGACGCCGGCGTTGACGCCGCGAACCCAGTTGCGCGCCGGCGTCAGCGGATGCCGCCCGGCCAGTACCAGCGCTGCCAGCGCGACAGGCGCGGCCAATAGCGCGACGTTGTGGCCGATATAGCCGAGCACGAGTTGCAGGCATTCGGCGCGGTCCTTTAGCGCGTAGACGTCGCCGGCATAGGTCAGCGGCACGAAATCGACCTGCTTGAGCCACCACAGATGCGGGGCCATCGCGACCAGCATCGTGGCAATTGCGACCCACGGCGCCGGCGAACGCAGGAAGGCGAGCCGTTGCGGATGCAGCAAGGCTGCTACCCCGAGGGCGCCGATCATGGTCAGTACCCAATATTTCGTCATCAGCGCCAGCGCTCCGGCGAGCCCGAGCCACAGCCCGGCGCGCACGGTTTTTTTCTCGAACGCATTGAGATAGGCAAGCACCAGGAGCGGCAGCGTCACGAGCTGCAGCAGGTCCGGATTGTATTTGAAGCCCTTGAAGTTGAAGATGGGGTAGAGCGCGAGCATCACCACGACGAAAAACGCGCGGCGCCGGTCGACCACGCGCAGCGCGATCAGCCAGCAGATCACCAGCCCGACGCCGACGGTCGCCATCGCCAGCCCGTAGGCGGCAAGATTGGTCGCCGGGAACAGGTCGAACCATGCGCCAGCGATCCATCCCGACAGCGGCGGGTGTTTTCCGTAGCCGAGCTGGAATTTCTGTCCCCAGGCATAGGCTTCGGCGGTGTCGAAATGGATGTCCTGCGCGGCCTTCAATTTGGCGAGGATCATGGTCCACAGCAGCGAATGGGCCATCGCAAACCAGATTACCAGCGTTACCCCACCGGCGCGATCCGACGCGGATGCCGCCAGCCATGCCGCGATCCGGCGGATCTTGGAGGCTACGAAAACGTAGGGTTTTGCGGGTGAGAAACCGGCCAATGACATGGCCTGTTGCCTAGCGCGTTTTTGCGCAAAGTGGAATCAGCTTGGCGTGAAGATAGGCCGCCGGGAGTCTGATTCAGTCCCGCTGGAGGGCGCAATAAGGTTGCCGGGTCGGGGTGCGGATGCTATCCCGCGCCCATGACAACCACCCCTATTTCCAACGTCCGCAACTTCGCCATCGTTGCGCATATCGACCATGGCAAATCGACGCTCGCGGACCGCCTGATCCAGATCACCGGCGGCCTGACCGATCGCGAAATGGCGGGCAAGGAACAGGTGCTCGATTCCATGGATATCGAGCGTGAGCGCGGCATCACCATCAAGGCGCAGACCGTCCGGCTGAACTATCGCGCCAAGGACGGCAAGGATTACATCTTCAACCTGATGGACACGCCGGGCCATGTCGACTTCGCCTACGAGGTGTCGCGATCGCTCGCGGCGTGCGAAGGTTCTCTTCTGGTGGTCGACGCCAGCCAGGGCGTCGAGGCGCAGACGCTCGCCAATGTCTACCATGCGCTCGACGCCGGCCATGAGATCGTCCCGATTCTCAACAAGGTCGACCTGCCCGCGGCCGAGCCCGACAAGGTCAAGCAGCAGATCGAGGACGTGATCGGCATCGACGCCTCCGACGCCGTGATGATCTCGGCCAAGACCGGCCTCGGCGTACCCGACGTGCTGGAAGCCATCGTCACGCGCCTGCCGCCGCCGAAGGGTGACCGCGATGCGACGCTGAAGGCGCTATTGGTCGACAGCTGGTACGACGTCTATCTCGGCGTGGTGGTGCTGGTCCGCATCGTCGACGGCGTGATGAAAAAGGGCGAGCGCATCCGGATGATGGGCACCAACGCCGCCTATGACGTCGAACGCGTCGGCTTCTTCACGCCGAAGATGACGCAGGTCGACGAGCTCGGCCCCGGCGAGATCGGCTTTATCACCGCCGCGATCAAGGAAGTGGCCGACACGAGAGTGGGCGACACCATCACCGACGACCGCAAGCCGGTAAAAGACATGCTGCCGGGCTTCAAGCCGGCGATCCCGGTGGTGTTCTGCGGCCTGTTCCCGGTCGACGCCGACGATTTCGAAACGCTGCGCGCGGCGATGGGCAAGCTGCGCCTCAATGACGCGAGCTTTTCGTTCGAAATGGAGACCTCCGCGGCGCTCGGCTTCGGCTTCCGCTGCGGTTTCCTCGGACTGTTGCATCTGGAGATCATCCAGGAGCGGCTGTCGCGCGAATTCGATCTCAATCTGATCGCGACCGCGCCGTCGGTGATCTACAAGATGCATTTGACGGACGGGCAGACCATCGAGATCCACAATCCGATCGACATGCCCGACGTGGTCAAGATCGCCGAGATCGAGGAGCCGTGGATCGAGGCCACCATCCTGACCCCGGACGAATATCTCGGCAGCGTTTTGAAATTGTGCCAGGACCGGCGCGGCGCGCAAAAGGAGCTGACCTATATCGGCTCGCGCGCGATGGTGAAATACGACCTGCCGCTCAACGAGGTGGTGTTCGATTTCTACGACCGGCTCAAATCGGTCTCCAAGGGCTATGCCTCGTTCGACTATCATCTCACCGACTACAAGCCGGCCGATCTGGTCAAGATGCAGATCCTGGTCAACAACGAGCCGGTCGATGCGCTGTCGATGCTGGTGCACAGGACCCGCGCCGAAGGCCGCGGCCGTGCCATGGTCGAGAAGATGAAGGAACTGATCCCGCCGCACATGTTCCAGATCCCGATCCAGGCGGCGATCGGCGGCAAGATCATCGCGCGCGAGACTGTGCGCGCGCTACGCAAGGACGTTACCGCCAAGTGCTACGGCGGCGACATCACCCGCAAGCGCAAACTTCTGGAGAAGCAGAAGGAAGGCAAGAAGAAGATGCGGCAGTTCGGCAAGGTCGACATCCCGCAGGAAGCCTTCATCGCCGCGCTGAAGGTGGATAGCTGAGCACCCGGCGTTCGATCGTATCCGTAGAACTACCGACCTGTGGTACTTGCTTAAGAAATTTCTGGGACTCTCCGAGTTCATTCCCTTGAGAGATTCGGGTCCCCATGTTGAAGCTTCGTTCGATCGGCGCGCGTCTGGTCCTCGCTATGTCGCTAACGGTTGCGGCGGCCTGCGCCATCCTCGGAACCTTCTCGATCATGCAGCAGCGCGCCTTGACACAACTCGCGCTCGATCAGCAGCTCAAGCTGCAATATGACAGCGTGATCGCAGCGCTCGACTATGAGGGGCGCGCCGCGATGGCGGTCAGCACGGCGCTGGCCGCCCTACCTCCGGTCGCGGATGCCGTCACCAGAGGCGATCGCGGCGCTCTGTCGGCCATCCTCGGCGATGCGTCGAAGGCGCTGAAGACGCAGGGCATGCCCCTGATGAACCTGATCCTGCCGCCGGCCACTATTTTCCTGCGCGTGCACGATCCCAAGGCGTTCGGTGACGATATTTCGTCGCGTCGCGCCGCCGTGGTAACCGCGAACGCATCGGCGAAGCCCGTCGTCGGCGTCGAACAAGGCCGCGACACGCTGGGCATTTTCGCCATCACGCCGATCGTCCGGGACGGCAAGAGCATCGCGGCGTTCGACGTCGGGGCCATCTTCGGCAAGGAATTCGTCGACCATGCCAAACAGCGTTTCGGCGTCGATCTTGCCGTGCACTGGTACGACGGCAAAACCTTCAAGACCCTCTCGTCGACCTTTGGCGATCGTGTGGTCGCGACCCGGGACGAACTGAAAAGCGTGCTTGACGGAGCAACGCTGCAGCGCGACGCCAGCCTCGACGGCCATCCGGCCGCGCTCTATGTCGGACAGATCAGGAACTACGCCGGCGCGCCGATCGCGGTGCTGGAGGTGGTCAAGGATACCACTGCCTATGAGGCGGCGACCTCCACTGCGCAGCGCAACCTCCTGATCGGCACTGCTATAATTCTGGCAGGCGCTGTGGTGCTCGCCTTCCTGCTCGGCCGCGGCCTCTCGCGCCCGCTGGTGGCGATTACCGCGGTGATGAACCGCCTCTCCCATGGTGTGACCGACGTCAAAATCCCCGGCGGCGACCGCAAGGATGAGCTCGGCACCATGGCGGCGACCGTCGACGTGTTCCGCCGCAACATCATCGAGGCCAATTCGCTGCGCGAGGCGCAGGAAGCCGCCAAGGCGCAGTCCGAGGCGGAGAAGAAGGCGCTGCAACGCCGGATGGCCGACCGCTTCGAGAGCGACGTCAAGGGCGTGGTCAACGCCGTGGCGCAGGCCACCAAGGACATGCAGCGCGTCGCCGGCGAGATCACCACCAGCGTCAACGGTACCTCGCAGCGCGCCGCCGCGGCGTCCTCCGCGTCCGAGGAAGCCTCCACCAGCGTCAACACGGTGGCCGCGGCGACCGAGCAGCTTGCCTCCTCGGTGGCCGAGATCGGCCGCCAGGTCACTCACTCGAGCCGTGTCGCTGACGGCGCCGTGGCCAAGGCCGCGCAAACCACTGAAATGGTCGGCAGCCTGACCGCGGCCAGCGAGAAGATCGGCGATGCGCTGCGGCTGATCGGCGCGATCGCGAGCCAGACCAATCTGCTGGCGCTCAACGCCACCATCGAGGCGGCGCGCGCCGGCGAGGCCGGCCGCGGCTTCGCGGTGGTCGCCGCCGAGGTCAAGGAACTGGCCAGCCAGACCGCGAAGGCGACCGACGAGATCGCCGGACAGGTCAACGCGATCCAGACCGCCACCGGCACCTGCGTGACCGCGATCGGCGGCATCAGCGACACCATCCGCGAAATCAGCGGCATCGCCACCACGATCGCGGCCGCCGTCGAACAGCAGGATTCCGCGACCCGGGAGATCGCCCGCAGCGTGCAGCAGGCCGCCGCCGGTACCGGCGAAGTCTCGCAAAATGTCGCCGGCGCAAGCCAGGCCGCCGACCAGTCGCGCGCGCTCGCCGATAACGTGCTGGTCGCCTCCGGCGAACTCGGCCAGCATGCCGCAACGCTGTTCAAGAGCGTCGATACGTTCCTGGACGGCCTGCGTAACGCCGCCTGAGCGGCGGCCTCCTCCAGCCCGATCGACCGGCTTGACGATCCCCGCCCGTGGTGTTCCCGCGGTTACAGTCAAGCGGATGCAATCCCCACAGACACGCCCGCGCCGGCCGGTTCGCCTTGATCGGCGGCGGCGGATGGACCACCATGCGGCCGAGCCAATCAAAAGCCCTGACAAGGGGACGAGGAACCAATGAACAAGCTTCCCGGCTTCGGACTGATCGAGCGGGCGCGCGCGCTGGCGCCGCTGATTGCAAGCGAAGCCGACGAAATCGAACGAACCCGGCGGCTGACGCCGAAGGTGGTTTCCGCCCTGATCGAGAACCGGCTCTATCGCGTGCTGCTGCCGCAGAGCACCGGCGGCAGCGAAGCGCCGCTCGAGATCTTCATGCAGATGCTGGAGGAAGTGGCGAAGGCCGACGCCTCCACCGCATGGTGCCTCGGGCAATGCAGCGTCTGCGCCATGACGGCGGCCTATCTCGATCCCGCCACGGCGAAGGAGATTTTTGGGCCCCCGACCGGCATCCTGGCCTGGGGTGCGATCAAGGGCGAGGTCCAGGTCGTGCCGGGCGGCTATCGCGCCCACGGCCGCTGGGATTTCGCCAGCGGCTCGCGGCAGGCGAGCTGGCTTGGCGCTCATGTCCAGGTCGTCGATGCCGACGGCAAGCGACGCCTGAAACCCGGCGGCGCGCCGGAAATCCGCACCATCCTGTTTCCGCTCTCCAGCGCCACCATGTACGACGTCTGGGACGTGATCGGGCTGCGGGGCACCGGTACCGATTCCTATTCGGTCGACAATCTGTTCATTCCCGAGCGGTTCTCGGCGCTGCGCGACGACACCACCGCGGTGCTTGAAAAAGGCCCGCTCTACCAGCTCCCCACCCATATCGTGTTCGGCATGGGCTTTGCGTCGGTCGCGGTCGGCGTCGCCCGCGCCACGCTCGATGCCGCCATCGATCTTGCCCGCAGCAAGATCCCGCAGGGGCTCAAGGTGATGCACGAGAACAGCGCGGTGCAGGCGGCGCTCGGCCGCGCCGAGGGCAATCTGCGGGCGGCGCGCGCCTATCTTCATGCCACGGCCGGCGAAGTCTGGCGCGATCTGGAAAACACCGGGAAATACACCGAGCAGCATCGCATGGCGCTTCGGCTGGCGTCGACCTGGACCATCCACCAGGCCGCAACCGTGGTCGACGCCGCCTATCACATGGCCGGCGCCACCGCCGTGTTTGCCGCCAACAAGTTCGAACGCCGCTTCCGCGACATGCACGCGATCGCCCAGCAAATCCAGGCCCGCGACACCCATTATGAGGACGTCGGCCGGGCGCTGCTGGCAGCGAAACCCAATGCCGGCGACGACGTCACCTGACGTTGATGGTGGCGAAGTCAAAAAACGCTCGCCGCAAGTCCGCCCCGACCTTTGCCGATCCCGCCGTGAAGGCGGCCTTCGACGCCTACCCGAAGCGGCTCAAGCCGAAATTACTGGCGTTGCGCCGGCTGATCTTCGATACCGCCAAAACGAACAAGGGCGTCGGCGCAGTCGAAGAGACCCTCAAATGGGGGCAGCCAAGCTATCTCACGCCCGAGACCAAAAGCGGCAGCACGATACGGATCGATGCGATCAAAGCCGGCGCCGACCGATACGCGGTGTATTTCCACTGCCAGACCAATCTCGTCGAAACCTTCCGCGAGCTGTACCCCGACGAATTCAGCTATGGCGGCAATCGCTGCATCATCCTGAACGCAGCCGACGATATCCCGGAACCGGCGCTGCGCCACTGCGTGGCGCTCGCGCTCACCTACCATCTGAGCCGGCGCAAGCCGGCGCGGGGCAAATAGTCCTCAATGCCATCGCGAGCCTATCGAAGGACCGGCACGTCGCCGGCGGATCAACCAATTGCGATGAGCGCGGATATTGCAGGGCGCTGTTCCATATCGGCTTCGCGCGATAGAATGGGCCGATGAACCTCCGCCTGATTCTGATCCCGCTACTCGCATCCGCCATCGTCGCCAGCGCCGATGTCGCGCGGGCGCAGGACAAGGGCAGCGTCAATCCAGAGCCGCTGCCGCCGCTGGCCAATCCCAACGATCCCAAGATCGGCGCCAAGCAATTGTTCGGCCGCAAGGTGCTGCCGGCGGCAATGCCGACGCGCGTGATCGGCTTCTATGCCAAGGGCTGCATTGCCGGCGCCGAAGCGCTGCCGCTCAATGGCGATACCTGGCAGGTGATGCGGCTGTCGCGCAATCGCAACTGGGGCCATCCCGATCTGATTGCGTTGCTGGAACGGCTGTCGGCCAAAGCGCACAAGGATGGCTGGCGCGGGCTTCTGGTCGGCGACATGTCGCAGCCGCGCGGCGGCCCGATGATCACCGGACATGCCAGCCATCAGGTCGGGCTCGACGCCGACATCTGGCTGACGCCGATGCCGGACCATCGGCTGTCGCGCGAGGAGCGCGAGGACATGTCCGCCGTCATGACGGTGCGGGCCGACCGGCTCGACGTCGATACCCATGTCTGGACGCCGGCGCATCTCGCCGTGATCCGCGACGCCGCGCTGGAGCCGCGGGTGCAACGCATCTTCGTCAATCCGGCGATCAAGAAGGCGCTGTGCCGCGAGGCCAAGGGCGATCGCAGCTGGCTCTCCAAGGTGCGGCCGTTCTGGGGCCACGACTATCACTTTCACATCCGCATGATGTGTCCGGAGGGCAGCAAGGAGTGTAAATCGCAGCCGCCGCCGAGCGACAGCGAGGGCTGCGCGGCTTCCGATTTCGCCTATTGGTTCAAGGATTCGGTGCTGCATCCCAAGCCGCCGAAAGTACCGCCGAGGCCGAGCATCGGCCTGACCCTGGCGCAGTTGCCACCGGACTGCCGCACGGTTCTCGCAGCCCCCGACGCCAGGCAATAGCGCCGCGAGCGGGTTTGATTGCGCCAGAAAGCACGGGTAATATCCGCCATCGCCGCGCCGTAAGCGCCGGCGAGACTCCGGTCAGGGCCACTGATCTCATTTCCATTCCGATATCTCGCAACGGTGCGCTGTTTCAGCGCGCCCCCACGCCGCTTTTCACTCTGAAGGATTCCCCATGCGCATCAGTGCACGCAACCAGCTCAAGGGCACCGTGGTCGAGGTCACGAAGGGCGCGACCACCTCGCATGTCCGCGTCGACATCGGCAACGGCCAGATCATGACTTCCTCGATCACCAACGAGGCGGTCGACGAACTCGGCATCAAGGCCAACGGTCACGTCACGGTGGTGGTGAAGGCGTCCGACGTCATGATCGCGGTGGACTGATCATCATGCGGTGCGCCCTGCTCACGGCCTGTTTGTTGCTGACTGCCGTTCCCGCTCTTGCCGCGGAAGAGCCGAGCGGCTGCGACAAGTTCAAATGGCCGATCGAGCATGAGCGCGCGCTACTGACCGCGCCGGATCGCGTCAAACTCGTCTCCGGCGCAGAGCTGTCGGCCATTCCCGCGACTGGAATGACGTTCACGCTGGTCGCACCGGCGGACGCAAAATTGCCGAGCCCGCCCGAGCGCGCGCCGAAGGATGGCACGTTCGCCGGCTTTGCGAATTTCAAGGCCGCGCCGAAAGCCGGTATCTACACCATCAGCCTGTCGGCGGGCGCCTGGATCGACCTGGTGCAGGACGGACGCGACCTGAAGCCGAAAGCCTTCAGCGGCGCGACCGATTGCGACGGCATCCGCAAGACCATGAAATACCAGATCTCGGCGAGCCCGTTCGTGCTGCAGATCTCGGGTGCCCGGGACAATTCGCTGTCGGTCGCGATCCTGCCGTCGGAATAGACGAAGGGACCCTTTTACCAAGCCGTTCAGCCTGTTATGGTTTTGGCCAGCGATGTCCCGCCCGGCCGTAAGCCGCGGGAAACCGCGGAACGGTGCTTCCGCCTGTCGTAACCATTTGTCCCAACGCCCGATTTGCGCGCGCCGCTGGCGCCTGCGAAGCCGCATGGAGCGCACCAAATGTACCGTCTTGCCGGAATTTCCCTTCTTGCCTTCACGGTCCTGTTCGGATCGGCGTCCTCGCCAGCTTTCGCCCAGGACAAGAGCCTCACGGTGTTCGCCGCCGCCTCGATGAAGAACGCGCTCGACGAGGTCGATGCCGCCTACACCGCGAAAACCGGCGTGAAGATTTCGGCGAGCTATGCCGCGAGCTCCGCACTGGCCAAACAGATCGAGCAGGGCGCGCCGGCCGACATCTTCGTCTCCGCCGACACCGACTGGATGGACTATGCTACGGCCAAGAAAAACATCAACGTGCCGAGCCGGGTCGATCTGCTCGGCAACAGCATCGTGCTGATCGCGCCGAAAGATTCCAGGATCGACAACGTGACGATCGCGCAGGGTTTTGATCTTTCAAAACTCGCCGGCGACGGCAAGATCGCGACCGGCGACGTCAAGGCGGTGCCGGTCGGCAAATACGCCCAGGCCGCGCTGGAAAAGCTCGGCGCCTGGCAGGCGGCCGCGCCGAAATTCGCGATGGCCGAGAGCGTACGCGCGGCGCTGGCGCTGGTGGCGCGCGGCGAGGCCGTGCTCGGCATCGTCTATTCGACCGACGCCAAGGTCGAACCCGGCGTCAAGATCGTCGGCACCTTCCCGACGGATTCGCATCCGCCGATCATCTATCCGGTTGCCGCCACATCGACCGCGAAGCAGGAAGCCACCGGCTATCTCGCCTTCCTGAAGACGTCAGCCGCGAAAGCGATCTTCGAGAAATACGGTTTCAAGTTCCTGATCACTCCGACCGCCTAAAGCGCGTGTTCGACATCTCGCCGACGGAGTGGACGGCGATCCTGCTCTCGCTGCGGGTCGCCACCGTCGCTACGCTGATCGCAACGCCGATCGGCATTGCCGTCGCGTGGCTATTGGCGCGGCGCGATTTCTGGGGCAAGGCGCTGGTCGATGCGCTGATCTATCTGCCGCTGGTGCTGCCGCCGGTCGTCACCGGCTATCTCCTGCTGCTGACCTTCGGCAAACGCGGTTTTGTCGGCGCGTGGCTTTACGATCATCTCGGCATCGTGTTCGCGTTCCGCTGGACCGGCGCGGCGCTGGCCTGCGGCGTGATGTCGTTTCCGCTGCTGGTGCGGCCGATCCGGCTGTCGATCGAAGCCGTCGACCGCAAGCTCGAGCAGGCCGCCTCGACGCTTGGTGCCGCGCCCTGGCGCGTGTTTCTCACCGTCACGCTGCCGCTGGCGTTGCCCGGCGTGCTCGCCGGCATGGTGCTCGGATTCGCAAAAGCGATCGGCGAGTTCGGCGCGACCATTACGTTCGTGTCGAATATTCCCGGCGAGACCCAGACCATTTCGTCGGCGATTTATTCGCTGATCTCGACGCCCGACGGCGACACCGCGGCGCTGCGGCTGGTCGTGGTGTCGATCTTCATCGCGACCGCGGCGCTGATCGCATCGGAACTGTTCGCGCGCCGCGCCACGCAACGGCTGCATGGAAACTGACGATGCTGAAGGTCGACATCGCCAAAAAGCTCGGTGAGTTCAGGCTGAAGGCGGCGTTCACCAGTGAAGGCCGCGTCACCGGCCTGTTCGGCGCGTCCGGCGCCGGCAAGACCTCGCTGATCAACATCATCGCGGGCCTGCTAAAGCCGGATCGCGGCGTGGTCACGCTGGATGGCGAGACGCTCGACGACACCGCGGCGGGCGCGCACATCCCGCCGCATCGACGCCGCATCGGTTACGTGTTCCAGGACGCCCGGCTGTTTCCGCATCTCAACGTGCGCCAGAACCTCGACTACGGAAGGCGCATGAACGGCCTCGTGGAGGATACGGCGCAGCACAAGCGCGTGGTCGACCTGCTCGACATCGGGGCGTTGTTGGACCGCCGTCCCGGAAAACTCTCCGGCGGCGAGCGCCAGCGCGTCGCGTTCGGCCGCGCGTTATTGTCAAAACCGCGACTGCTGCTGCTGGACGAGCCGCTCGGCGCGCTCGACGAGGGCCGCAAGCTGGAGATCCTGCCCTATCTGGTGCGGCTACGCGACGAGGCCGGCATTCCCATGGTCTATGTCAGCCACGACGCCGCCGAGCTGCGCCAGCTCGCGACCCAGATCGTGATGCTCAAAGGCGGCCACATCACCGCCTTCGGCGGCGTCAAGGTGCTGACGACGCCGCCGTAGCAACGCAGCTCTAGTGGTCGACGTTGAGGATCCGGCCGGTGGTGGCGTCGACGTCCACTTCCATGTATTGGCCGGTCACGTCGCGGCCGGAGATCTGCCATTCGTCGCCGGCGAATTCGGTATGCGAGACGGTGGCAAGACCGGCGTCGGTCGCGACTCCGACCGCCGCGTCCATCGACATCGGGCTGGCCGAGTCATAGGCCAGAGCCGGCGTCGCGATCGCCAGCCCAACCGCGGCGATAACAGGGACAATATATTTTTGCATCGGGTTCTCCTGTCCAGATTCGCTGCTTGCAGCGACACTGCGGAAAACCGCTCGCGCCGCGATGCGTTCCGCCGGGAGGTCGAGGCGATTTGTTGTCGGTATCTTGGCGACAAAGCGGAAGGGAAACCGCGAGCGCCTTGTTCACATTTCAAACAGGCAATTCATTCGTCATTCCAGGGCATGCGTCCCTTGGCGCAGGTCCCGGAATCCACGATCCCCGTGCCGATGCTAGATCGGAACGATTGTGAAACCACACGCCCAAATAGCACGACGGGCAAATTCTCAAATTGGTGTGAAGCCGATTCTGCCGGCGGAGCGATGGCGGATTCTATTTTGCGTCATGGGGCGATCGATCGCCGGCAGGATATCTTCCGGCAGGTCTGTCTCGGTCTGCCTGAAATCCGGTCCAGCATATCTTCATGACGATGTCGGTGATGTCACCGCGGCTCGGCCCCGGGTGACTCAGCCACCATTTCGCCAGCGCATGAAGCCCTTCCTTGAGAAACTCGCCGGCGGCCTGATATTGCCAGCTCCCCCCGGCCGGAAGATAGGATTTCAGCAGTTGCGAGATCGCGGACGTCGCTCCCTGCTGCACGTCGCGCGACAGTTTGACGGTGACCGGGTTTCCTTGCGGAACGATCAGGAGGATTTTCGCGGCGTCCGGCTCTGCCTCGACGAACGCAAAAAAAGCATCGACCGCCGAGCGAAACCTCACGTCATCGCCGGCGGCGGATTGACCGATCGCGCGTCCCCGCGCCAGCAAGCCGTCACGGATCGAGCGAAGCAGCGTCTCGAACAGCACCTGCTTCGACGCGAAATGATCGTAGAGCACCGGCTTGGTGATCCCGGCGGCGGTCGCGATCCCGCTCATCGAAGCGCCGTCGTAACCCTTGCGGGCGAATATCCGGGTCGCCGCAGCGAGAATCCGGCCGCGCCGCTGTTCCAGCGTCAGCCGCTTTCGGGGTCTTGATTTCATCGCGCACCTGCCCTAGCTCTGGATAACCTACCTTTGGGTAGGTAATATAGTGAAATCGAGGGAACCCGCCATGAAAATCTTCATTGCAGGCGCCACCGGCGCTGTCGGCCGTCCGCTGGTATCCGCGTCGATCAGAGCAGGCCATTCGGTGATCGGCCTGACTCGCACGCCCGCGAAGGCCGACCTGATCCGCGAGATGGGTGCGGAACCCGTCGTCGCCGACGGCCTCGATGCGGACGCGATCGCGGCGGCACTGGCATCGACCAGGCCGGACGCCGTAATTCATGAGATGACCGACCTCGCCGATACGACGGATCTGCGGCATTTCGACCGGACGTTCGCAGCGAGCAACCGCCTGCGGACCAGGGGCACCGACATCCTGCTGGCACCGGCGCGCCAGACCGGCGTCAAGCGCTTTATCGCCCAGAGTTTTTGCGGCTGGCCCTATGCGCGCATCGGCGGCGGCGTGAAGACCGAAGCGGATGCGCTGGATCCCGATCCGCCCGCACAATTGCGCGCCACGTTGCAGGCGATCCAGCACGTGGAGAAAACCGTGACCGGATCGGCGCAGCCGGAAGGCATCGTGCTGCGTTACGGCGTATTCTACGGACCCGGCACCGGCATGCTCGATCGCGCCATGCTCGCGCAAATCCGCCACCGCCGGACTCCCCTGATCGGAGACGGCGCGGGCTGGTGGTCGTTCATCCATGTCGAGGATGCCGCCGCGGCGACGGTCATGGCCCTCGAACGCGGCAAGCCCGGCAGCATCTACAACATCGTGGACGATGATCCGGCCCAGGTCGGCGAATGGCTTCCCGCGCTGGCCGACATCGTCGGCGCCAGACCGCCGTTTCATCTGCCGGCCTGGATTGCCCGCATCGTCGCCGGCGAGCATCTGGTGTCGATGATGACGCAGATCCGCGCAGGCTCGAACCGCAAGGCGAAGACAGAGCTCGGTTGGCGGCCGGCTCATCCGTCATGGCGCACGGGATTCGCCGAGATCATGCGTGGATCCGATGCGGGACGAGCCGCGGCATGAGCCGCCGGGCGGCCGCCGGACGCGCCCGCGGCACCATGAACAGGACCTCGTTTCGTCGCCGCCGCGCAGCATCAAGGGAGATAATCTCATGGAAGATCGCATCCGCTTGTCTATCATGAACGGCATCGCCGACGTCAGGCTCAATCGCGCGGACAAGATGAACGCGCTCGATCCGGCGATGTTCAAGGCCATCGCCGACGCCGGCGCCCGTCTGAAACAGGATAGCAGCGTGCGTGCGGTGGTGCTGTCCGGTGAGGGACGCGCTTTTTGCGCCGGGTTGGACGTCGAGAGGATCACCGCCCTGGCCCACGGTGAAAGTCTTCTTCCGTTTGCCGATCTCACCAGACGCACCCACGGCATAGCCAATTTCGTCCAGCACATCGTCTGGGTCTGGCGCGAGCTGGCGGTCCCGGTGATCGCGGCGGTGCATGGCGTCGCGTTCGGCGGCGGCTTCCAGCTCGCGCTCGGCGCCGACCTGCGATATGTCGCACCCGGGACGCGGCTGGGCCTGATCGAGAGCAAATGGGGCCTCGTGCCGGACATGGCCGGCACGCAACTGATGCGCTCGCTGGCGCGCGAGGACGTGGTCCGCGAACTGACATACACCGGGCGAATCTTTTCCGCCGAGGAAGCGCTCGCTTACGGATTCGCCACGCGGCTTTCCACCGATCCCCTCGGCGAAGCCCTCGCCACGGCCCGCGATGTCGCGGGACGCAGCCCGGATGCGATCCGCGCCGCCAAACGGCTGCTCAACCAGGTCGTCGCAGCCGGCGCCTTGTCCGCGCTCACTGCGGAAACCGAAGAACAGCGCGTGCTGATCGGCAGCGCCAACCAGATCGAGGCGGTGCGCGCCAATCTGGACAATCGTACGCCGAGATTCACGGATCCCGCAGCCTGAACCTCTGTGCCGGACCGCGGGTCGGCCTTTTATCTTCCCTTCCGGGAGGAGGTGGCTCGCATCTTTGCGAGCCGCATCGGTGACATCGGTAGAACACGCGCTTCTTGCTCGCGGGGCCCCTCTCCCGTCTCGAATTCGCTTCGCTCATTCGAGCCATCCTCTCCCACAAGGGGAGAGGGAAAGGAAACTGTCCAGACCGGATAGATAGGTAACACAGTAGACCGGATGGATGGGTGACAGTTCTCTATCGGCTGGGAGGATCAGCCGATGCCTTGGCGAGAGAGCTGTGCAATGGACGAACGAGT